>JMBX01000026.1_pt1 | contig 36578 bp, 51 predicted proteins | sample 616521 | NCBI WGS metagenome assembly JMBX01 (sample SAMN02727906, study PRJNA239997) | anaerobic digester metagenome | biome: anaerobic digester; isolation source: mesophilic anaerobic digester inoculated with municipal waste water sludge... | place: Germany: Bielefeld University, CeBiTec ...
AGTCGTTTTCATATCGAAACGAAAATTTTCACACATTGGATCGTAAATATATATTCCGTTGGTTGTCCCAACCCATATCTTCTCATTGCTATCTTGGAGCAGCGACAGGATTTTATTTGAACCGATGCTACGGTTATTTTCGTTGTCTTTCTTAAAGATTTTAAACCTTAGCCCGTCGTACCGGTTCAACCCGTCTAACGTGCCAAACCAAATGAAACCGGTTTTATCCTGTAAGATAGAATATACCATATTTTGCGAAAGGCCGTCCTCTACAGCCATATTTCTGAAATAATAATCGGAGTTTTTGGCCAAAGATGCCGGTGATAACAGCAAACCGCCCAGGCAAAACAACACGGCTGTTATTATAGGTACTTTCGTATTCATTATTCATCCAAAATTAATGTCGAGGTTAATTAATAACTAAAGTAATTATTTTTTCGGTAAATTTTATTTATTTTCACCTCTTATAAACGGGAATTGTGCGAAATGGGAAGATAGTATCATTTTGTGAAATGATATTCCTCTTTGTGCCTGGATTTATCAATTAATTTTGATCGGGGGGGCACTTTTTAATCAATTTCAGAAGAGGAGAACAAAGAATGAATCCAACCATCAAAAAAAACAGGAATTCTTATTTTTTTCGTTGGCAATAAGTCTCAATATCGTTTATTCTCAAAAATATCATAGGAGAGCCTTCTTCTTGAGATGACAAACAGGAAGACTTTGGCTGAATATCCTTCACCCGGCTATTTCTGTAAACAATTCAGCAGTTACGACCGGGCATCGGTTGAATCTGATCAAAAAAAGCTGGTTTGCTAATTGGGACAGAAGCATGTTTGTAAGAACTGAAACCGATCACGGCAGAAAGGAGTATGTGCTGATGGATGCAAAAGGACCGGGAGCTATCGTAAGGATGTGGATGACATTTTCCGGCGAGAATTCGAGACGAGGAGTGCTAAGGATTTATCTCGATGATTATTTTGCAATCCGCACAATTACCCTTAAAATTAACGCTGAGAATTATGAACAAGCACTTCGAAGCACTATAATTCACATTTCATTTGATGGCATAAGGACAATCAGTGCTCCTATCGGCGACTTTTTCGGTACAGGTTATAAGATAAGAAAAAAACCATTCATGGTACACGAAAGTGGACGATGACAGTACTATGTCGTGTTACTGGGTGATGCCTTTTAAAAGGAAATGCAATATCTTGCTCGAAAACAAAGGGGGGGATCAGAATATCAACATTGAACAAGCAAAGGCATAGAGTTATAGAGCCATTTTACGAGCAGGATACGATAGGTGTAGAAATACTGAGAAATTTAGATATTAATAAGGGAAAGAATTTACTGCAAATAGAATATTTGGAACATGAAAATTATGATGGAACTAAATACCAGGTTGGTATGGATTGTATTGAGTTCTTCAATCATTAGCCCTTGACATGGGACGGCATTGAGCACGACAACAGCTCCCTCCAGCGAAGATAGATGATTTTGTCTGGTAATATCTAGACGAATTCGTTTAAAAAAAACCTCTATCTTTGTATCTGTAAATATAAAGTTCAATTTTCGCATAATTTATGAATGTAAATGATTACAGTTAAATATAAAACATTGTTTGTCGCGAACTTAGTTGTAATTGTAATGCATGCGAATCTTAAATAAAGAGATAAAACAGATGGCAAGAAAGAGAAAACAACTTCCCTTGCTGGAAGGTGTGACAATTACCGGCGTAGCTGCCGAAGGTAAGGCGGTGGCGAAGGTTGATGGCATGACGCTGTTTGTACCTTTTGCAGCTCCCGGCGATGTGGCCGACATCCAGCTAACGCGTAAGAAGAGCACTTTTGCCGAGGGAGGGTAGTGCGGTTTCAGCAATTTTCAACGCAGCGGAGCGATCCTTTCTGCCGGCACTTCGGGATGTGTGGCGGCTGCAAGTGGCAGCACCTGCCCTATGAGGAGCAGCTGCGGCACAAGCAGCAGCAGGTGGTTGACAACCTTACAAGGATAGGCAAGGTAGAACTGCCAGAGATCACCCCCCCCATTCTGGGAGCACCTGATACCACTTTTTACCGCAACAAGCTTGAATTTACATTCTCCAACAAACGGTGGCTCACCGAGGAGGAGATAAGCTCTGGTAAGGAGTTCACTCAAATGAACGCTCTTGGTTTCCATATCCCCGGCATGTTCGATAAGGTGCTTGATATCGACAAATGCTGGCTGATGGATGATTTTTCCAATCAGATCCGGAATTGCATACGGGAGTTTTGCCTGGAAAAGGGTTTCCCTTTTTTTGATCTGCGCTGCCAAAATGGGCTCATGCGCACCCTTATGATCCGCAACAGTTCCATAGGAGAATGGATGGTGATTGTGGTTTTTTATGAAGATGATGTAGAAAAAGAGAGGAGTTGATGAATTTCATAAGTGATAGATTTCCACAAATTACATCACTGCTATACATCATTAACCAAAAGCAAACGATACCATTACCGACCAGGAGGTGGTGACCTGGCGCGGCAGGGATCATATCTTTGAAGAGATGGAAGGATTGAGCTTCAAGATCGGCCCCAAGTCGTTCTACCAGACTAACAGCGAGCAGGCATATCATCTTTATGAGGTTGCACGTAGCTTCGCACAGCTCACAGGCAATGAGCTGGTGTACGACCTTTATACCGGTACTGGCACCATCGCCAACTTTGTTGCAAGTGAGGCAAAAAAAAGTAATTGGTATTGAGTATGTAGAGGAGGCAATTGAGGATGCAAGGGTAAACAGCGCAGATAAACGGGATCGAAAATGCGCTCTTTTTTTGCCGGTGATATGAAGGATGTACTTACGGCGGAGTTTATTTCAGAACATGGTCATCCCGACGTAATTATTACAGATCCGCCCCCCCGCACTGGTATGCACGTAGATGTTGTCAATGCCATTTTGTTTGCAGCACCAGAAAGGATTGTCTATGTAAGCTGTAACCCGGCCACTCAGGCGCGTGATCTTAATCTGCTGGACTGCAAATACAAGGTTAAACGAGTACAGCCGGTCGACATGTTCCCACATACCCACCATGTGGAGAATGTGGTGTTGTTGGAGAAAAGAGGTTAATTTGATTATGAATGTTCGCACATCTACTTTCGTACTATTAATGGCAGTTGTTTTTGTTATTACCGTGGACAATGTTTTGCCGCGGAACCACAACAAGAGCAGGTGCTCAAGATGCTATACGAGATGATGGAAGATAAGGCAGTGTTCATGTCCGAAAAGAAGAACGTGTCGCCTCGATAAAGCAGATGTTGAGAATGCCCAATATGAACGAGATGCAGCGATACGACATAAACCTGCAGTTGTTTAACGAGTATAAAACTTATATTTCCGATTCTGCCATTCATTACGCTAAGCAGAATGTGGAGCTCTCCGAAAGCTTAGGTGATAGCTACAGAATCAATGAATCGAAACTTAATCTCACCTCTTTATATATAGTCTCGGGACTCTATATCGAGGCATTAGATATTCTCACGAATATCAATAAAACTGAGCTCGCCGATAACCTGTTAGTCAACTATTATGATAGCTATAAGCAGTTATATAGAAGCTACTCGTTCAATAATCCCATTGCTCCTGTATATACCGTTAAGAGCAGCCTGTACCGGGACTCGTTGTTAAGTGTCCTGAATAAAGAATCCAACCATTACAAGATTGTTTTTGCCGAAAAGCTGTTCGACGAAAATCGATTAGCCGAATCACAACAAATTTTACAAGAGCTAATCAATCAATCGGAAGAGGAGAATCATGAAAAGGCCGTTTTAACCTATGCCCTTGCAAATATTTACCGTAAAGAAGGAGATATTGACAAGCAAATAGCCTATTATGCGATATCGGCTATTTGCGATATAAAGAATGCGATTAAGGAAAATGCTTCTATGCAGGCATTGGCGATCACACTATTTGAGACCGGTAACATAGAAAAGGCTTATGATTGCATCAAATCGTCGATGGAAGATGCCATGTTTTGTAATGCCCGTTTGCGGACGTATGAAATCTCACAAATACTTCCGATAATCGATTCGGCTTATCAGGAAAAAGTCAGGAATCAGCAGTCAGAACTGCAGCTCTTCCTTGTTCTGGTGAGTCTCTTGTCGCTGTTCCTCATCATCGCTGTTATCTACGTCTATCGACAAATGAAAAAGATCGCCCGAATAAGAAAGGAGTTATATCAAACGAATCTGAAGTTGAATGACCTGAATAATGATTTACAACGTACTGTCGATCAATTGAACAGAACGAATAGAAAATTGTCGGATGTAAACGATGAATTGTCCGAATCCAACGAAATAAAGGAAACCTATATCGGCCATTTCCTAGATCTTTGTTCCACCTATATAGATAAGCTAGAGAAATACCGGAACACGCTCAATAAAAAAAAGCTGCCGAACGAAAGATAGACGAACTTTTCAGGATGTTGAAATCGCATGATATGATTGATCAGGAGCTGAAGGAGCTATATAAACTGTTCGATAACATCTTTCTTCATCTGTATCCCAATTTCGTGGAGGAATTTAACTCTCTGTTGCTCGAAGAAGAACAATTTAACCTGAAACCTAATGAATTGCTGAACGTAGAACTACGTATATTTGCCCTGATCCGGTTAGGGATAACCGACAGTTCACGCATTGCCAATTTCCTGCATTATTCGGTAAACACTATCTATAATTATCGTACTAGAGTACGAAATAAAGCGGCTGTACCCCCCCGCGATAAATTTGAAAGTCTTGTGAGGAAATTGGAGTTATACAGAAAATTTGAGATATATATCATCTACTTTTTCACGTCTCTATATTTGAGTATTATGCTGATGTACAGACTGTATAACTATTGTTGTATCTATATGTTAACTATCCTGATTTTTTTTCTGTTACTTCATCTTTTACATTTGCCTATGTTATTGTTGAATTTATCTTGAGGCTACTATTCATTGAAATTAAACGAGAACGATGAAATTTTAATTAGTCGACCCTAGAAAAGTACTAATGTAAATTGATGTATAAATGTGACTATAACCTTTGTATTTTTTTATTTTCTAAATTTATTAACATGGGGGGGGAAAAACAAAAATTATCCAAAGAGCCTATTGCATGCAGGTTATTATTATTATTGATGTTGTGTGTAATATTCAGTATTCATCTGTCGGCTCAGAATCAAAAAAAACTATTTCCGGGAATATCACTGATGAGAATGGTGTTTCTGTTATAGGTGCTTCCGTTTTTGTAAAAGGGACTACAACCGGTACCGTAAGTGATATCGATGGTAATTTTTCTTTGGCAGTGCCCGAATCATCAGTAATAACCATATCTTATATGGGATATCACCCGCAGGAGATATCGGTTGCTGGTAAAACGAATCTCTCTATTGTGCTAAAAGAGGACAATCAGCTGCTGGATGAGTTGGTTGTAATCGGATATGGTGTGATGAAAAAAAAGAGATCTCACAGGCGCTGTATCATCGGTTTCGGGGGGGAGACGATGAAGGACAAGCCGGTAGCCAGTATCGGGGGGGAAGCGCTTCAGGGACGGGCTGCAGGTGTGCAGGTCATCTCCTCCGGTAAACCGGGTGACAATGTCTCCTTCCGCATCAGGGGGGAATTAGCACTATCAATAACAGCGAACCGCTTCTGGTTATAGACGGGGGGGTACCCACGGACCTGGGAATCAATTCCCTGAATATGGAAGATGTGGAAACCGTGGATGTGCTCAAAGATGCTTCTGCCACTGCCATTTACGGGTCGCGGGGGGGCAAACGGCGTCATATTGGTTACCACGAAGAAGGGGGGGAAATCTGGTGACGGATCTATCTCATTTAGTGCGAACTGGGGGGGAGTACAAACTGCTACCGGCATGCCACAGATGTTGAATGCTACACAGTTTGCCTCGTTACATAACGAGATGATTGCCAATTATAACCAGTTCGCCTCCTCCCCCCCGCTGACACAGCGCGCCGACTTTGCTGATCCAACGGTTTGGGGGGGTGAAGGTACCGACTGGCTTGATGAACTCTTCCGTTCGGCGAGAATGAGAAACTATACGGTTTCCTATTCCGGAGGTAGTGATAAGGGAAATTATTATGTGTCGGGAGGAGTATTCGATCAGGACGGTGTTGTGTCTAATACATCATACCGACGATACACGGTGCAGTTCAATAGCGAATCGAACGTGCGTTCATGGATAAAATTCGGGAACAATATAACCCTGAGTCACGATATCAAGAAACAGGGTTCTTATGATATTCGCGGTACTATGGCTTCGTTACCTACTCAGCCGGTTTACAACGAAGATGGTTCATACTCCGGTCCTGGAGAACCGGCTTATCAGTACGGGGATATACGCAATCCTATTGGAACAGCAACACTTAGCCGAAACAGAACCAACGGATACAACGTGCTTGGAAATATCTTCGCTGAAATAAAACCGGCAGATAAACTTACTTTTAAGTCACTGGGTGGCATCGACTTCAAGTTTTGGGATCAGAACAGCTTTAGTCCCAAATATGACTGGAAGCCCATCCCGCAGCCGCAGTCATCACTGTATGAAGAGTCGAATAAAAGTCTTACCTATCTGTGGGACAATACGCTTACTTACCTCGACACCTTCGCAGATAAACACAACGTCAACGTGATGATTGGTTCCAGCGCCCAGAATAACTTGTATAACCGCATGAACGCAAGTGTGCAGGGATTCCTGAGTGATAATAACAGCCAGTTGAATAACGGGCTTACCGACCCCCCACCGTCGGAGGTACCAAAAATGATTGGGCTATCCTCTCGTTTATGGGGGGGCGAGCCAATTACAATTACGACAACAAATATCTTTTCACCGCAACAATCCGTCGCGATGGCTCCTCCCGATTTTCCAAAGAAAACAGGTGGGGGGGTACTTTTCCCTCGTTCTCCGCAGCTTGGCGCTTGTCGGAAGAACCTTTCTTCCACGCAAACGAATGGGTCGACGATGTGAAAGTCCGTTTGGGATACGGAGAAACGGGAAACCAGGGAGGTATAGACAACTACGCCTATTTTACCAGGTTGAAAACAGGGCAGTATGTGTTCAACGGCACACCGGTTTCTACGCTTTATCCGCTGGTGATGCCCAATCAGGATGTACAATGGGAGACGGTAAGGCAGTTTAATGCCGGGGGTGGATCTCTCTTTATTGAATCAACGGATTAATCTGACGCTTGATGCTTACCTAAAACACAAGCGATATGCTGGTGCCGATGTCAGTACCCATCACTACAGGTTATTCAGACATTTACGTGCCGAGTATAAATGCCGGAGAGATTAGGAACAAAGGGCTTGAGCTGACTGTCTCCTCCAGAAACCTCACGGGCCAGTTTGAATGGGATACCGATTTCAATGTTTCTTACAATAAGAATGAAGTAATCAAAATGAATGACGGTATTGCCCTGTTTACCGGTGGGGGGGATATCAATATGACTAAAGTGCAGGTGAGTGCCGAAGGACGACCTGTGAACGCGTTCTATGGTTATGTAACCAACGGCATCTTCCAGAATCAGGAGGAGGTGGACCGGTATGCTACGCAGGTAACCGGCGGAACAGCACCTGGCGATATCAAGTTTCGTGATCTTGACAACAACGGAGTCATCAATGCCGATGACCGTACCTTTATCGGTAATCCATTCCCTGAATGGACGTTCTCCATGAACAACAGCTTTGCTTACGGAAATTTCGACCTGCAGGTCTTTTTCCAGGGTGTGGCCGGAAACGACATTTACAATGCCAACAGAATATGGCAGGAAAGTATGTCAGTCCCGCAGAACCAGACGACAAAGGTGTTGGACCGCTGGACAGGAGAAGGAACAAGTAACAGTGTTCCGCGTGCTGTCTACAGTGACCCCAATCAGAATGTACGCCATTCCAACCGGTTTATCGAGGATGGATCATACCTTCGTTTGAAAAATCTCACGTTAGGATATACGCTGCCGAAATCAGTAGCACAGAAGGCTCAACTAAGTATGGCACGACTCTATCTCTCTTGCCAGAACCTCTTTACATTGACCGGTTATTCTGGTTTTGATCCTGAAGTAGGGGGGCAGGAGGTGTAGATCTCGGCACCTATCCGATAACACGTACAATCAGTTTAGGCCTAAATATTCAATTTTAATCGATGACAATATGAGAAAATAGCATATATAATTGGACTTTTATCGGTATTGACACTCTTTGGATCCTGCTCCGATTTTTTTGGATAAAGTTCCGTATGAAGACCCAAGTGCCGAGGCACTCACGGACGAAGCGTCGGCTATTGCCTGGTAAATGGGGGGGCTTATCAGCCGCTACAGCGTCCCAAATTATACAACATGAGAATCTGGACGCTCGATATCATTGCAGGAAACAGCGAAGTGGGTGCTGGTGGAGGCACCGACGGGATAGAGACTGTTACCTTGGCAAATTTTGTAGCTACAGCCGACAATGCAGCTGCACTGGACATATGGCGAGGTCCCAATCCCGGGATACTATACTGCAATACGGTATTGGAAAATGTGCCGAAGATGGATATCGACGAATCGTTGAAAAACCGTTCTATCGGAGAAGCGAAGTTTCTTCGTGCCAACTATTATTTCATTCTGGTGCAGCTTTTCGGAGATGTCCCGATGACGGTCTCTACACCGAAGCCTGGAGACAACCTGCTGCCCGAGCGTACCGACAAAATGACCATCTACAACGAGGTGATAATTCCTGACTTGAAGGATGCAATTGAATTGTTGCCGGTCAGGGAAGCATATTCGGGAAGCGACATCGGCCGTGCTTCCAAGGGTGCGGCTGCCGGCATGCTGGCAAAGGTTTATCTGACATTGGGAATGTATGCAGAATCACTACAGATGAGTGAGCTGGTAGAGAGCCTCGGTTATACTGAATTCCGATTACAGCGATAGCTTCGGGGGGGTGAGGAACGGCATAAGAACACAGCAGAGTCTCTGTTTGAAGTGCAATATTACGGACTGACCAAGGCTGGTTTCTGGAGTGATGAAAACCAGGCCAACTGGCTAAGTACCTACATGGGTCCGCGTAATACAGGATGGGTTGGCGGTGCTTATGGCTGGAACCAACCGACACAGGAGTTCGTGGACCAATATGAGAATGGGGACTTGCGTAAAGACAAAACTGTCTTGTATGAGGGAGGCCCTGATTTCGACGGCAAATCATACAAAGCAAATATGTCGAACACGGGTTACAATGTTCGGAAGTTCCTTGTGCCACTGTCCGTTTCTCCAGATTATAATACCAACTCAGCGAACATCGTGGTATTGCGTTTTGCAGATGTGTTGTTGATGAAGCTGAAGCGCTGAATGAGCTGGGAAGAACAACAGAAGCAGAAGAACCATTATACCAGGTGCGTAAAAGAGCAGGCCTGACAAATCGGGGGGGAGATGTGGAGAATCTCACAACCGAACAGATGAGAGAGAAAATCAGAAATGAACGTCGCATTGAACTGGCCTTCGAAGGACATCGCTGGTTCGATATCATCAGGTGGGATAACGGACAATATGCCTTGGATTTCCTGCACTCCATCGGTAAAATCAACGCGACGCAGAAACACCTGTTGTTTCCTATCCCGCAAAAGGAGAGGGATGCCAATCCTAATCTCACACAAATCAAGGATATTAATATCAAAAGAGAGACTGTTATGAAGATATACAGATTACTATTTTTACTGTCGTTGTGGGTCACACTGTTTGTAGGGTGTGCCGACGATAATTACATGGAACTGGACAAGGGAAGCAGTCCCCTTGAAATAACTGCTTCATCGGCTGAAATCGAGCTGGATGCTGCAAATCCGACTTCGGAAGCCCTGAAATTGTCATGGACAACCGGTTCCAACCAGGGTACCAATGCCGGAATCAGCTATACCTTTCAGATGGATTTGCAGGGTGACAACTTTGTCGGAGGTGTATCGATTGATTTGGGAAGGGGGGGTGTATACGAAAAAAATTTACAAGAACGAAGAGCTGAATGAGATATTGCTAAATAATTTTGGTGTTGAGGTCAATAAGGAGGTAGTGCTGGAGGCTCGTGTTATTGCTACTATCGCTGCAGAGGGTATCGAACCGGAGATTTCGAACCTGCAACGCCTCTCGGTCAAAACACACAAACCGATTACCAAGACACTGTACATGCTGGGTGATGCTACACCCAACGGATGGAATGCCGGCGAAGCCACAGAAATGCGCCCCCATCAGCAATGTTCCCAAAGGGTTTACCTGGACCGGATCGCTTTCGCCTGGCAATGTTAAATTTATCACCACGCTGGGAGAGTTTGCTCCCTCTTATAACAAGGGAGAGAGCGATACGAAACTCTATCTGCGCGAAAGTTTTGATGATCCCTACGACGAACAGTTCGAAATAACTGAAGGAGGAACCTATACGGTAAAAGTGAATTTGATTACGATGACAATCAGTATTGTAAGAGGTGAAGGACCGGAATATAGCGAATTGTGGTTTGTAGGCAATCCCACCGGATGGAGTTTTCAGCCGATGGCCGTGAATCCTGTGGATCCGTTTATCTTCCATTACAATGATGACCTTTCAGCCGGGGGGGTGAATTTAAAATAGGAACTGCAGCAGGAAACTGGGACGCACCCTTTTTCCGTCCCACTGTTGATAAGACAGCAGAAGGCATAGGCCTCGATGTGGACAAATGGGCGGGTGATCCTGATTATAAATGGAACATTACTGGCGGCGTATATAAAATCAAACTGGATACACGGGACATGAAGATAGATATCGTTCCATTTGTGCCATTTGAAATGGTTTACCTCGTAGGCGATGCTTCACCCAATGGATGGGATATTGGCAATGCTACCCCCTATGACGGCCACAGCCGATCCCTACAAGTTCACATGGAGCGGATCACTTAAGGGTGGAGAGCTGAAGTTTACGTGCGACAAGCAATCCGATTGGAATGGTGCCTGGTTTATTGCGAGCGAAGCAGATAAATCACCTACGGGGGGGCAGACAGAACAGATGTTGTTTAATTATCCCGGGGGGGCTGGCGTGGACTACAAGTGGAGGATTTCGGAATCCGGCACTTATAAAATCGAACTCGATCAGTTAAAAGAAACCATCACCATTCAAAACAATAAACAAACAGGGATGATCTGCCACATCGGATGAAAGGTGTGGCAGATCCCTGATTCAAATTATGATTAAAAAAATCACCTTCCTGTTTTTTTATCTGTTTGCTGACATTGACTTCATGCAAAGATGATTATGATACAAAAAAAATAATCCGATAACTTACGGCGATACCTATCTGTCGGTCGACATAACTACTGATAAGTCGGTATACAAACCAGGGGGGGAGACTGTCCGTTTTACGCTGAAAGAAAAACCTTCCGGCAACCCAAAAGTGCGTTATTCGCACCTGGGAAAAGTAATAAAGGAGGAAGATCTGCAAGGAACAACCTGGTCATGGAATACTCCGTCAGAAGATTTCAAAGGGTATATGGTGGATATTTACGAAGTTGATGAAAAAGGAGAAAAGATTTATCACACCATTGCTGTGGATGTTTCTTCCGACTGGACAAAGTTTCCTCGTTACGGCTATCTCTCTTCATATGGTGATCTGTCGAAGATGCAGGTTGGGAGAAATATTGAGATTTTAAACCGTTACCACATCAACGGGGTTCAATTTTATGACTGGATGCACGACCACCACCGCCCGCTGGCAGGAACCGTAGATAATCCGCTGTCCCAGTGGCCCGATCTCATTGGTCGTACCAACTATCTCTCTACAGTGAAAAGTTATATTGATGCCATACATGGGAGAGGAATGAAAGCGATGTTTTATAATCTCGCATTTGGCGCATTGAGCAATGCGGCGGCTGATGGTGTAAAGGAAGAGTGGTATATTTTCAAGGATTCCAACCGCTCAGTCAAAGACAGTCACCATCTTGATTCCCCCCCTTTCGCAGTAGCATTTACCTCACAAATCCGGCAAACAATGCGTGGCAGAACTATCTCATAGCACGTCATAACGATGTATACCGGGTATTCGATTTCGACGGTTATCATATTGATCAGTTAGGTAACCGGGGAATGGTATACGATTATGAGGGCAATGTGGTGAAGCTGGATGAAACCTATGCTCCCTTTGTTGCTGCCATGAAGCAGTACGAATCTGGCAAGCGGTTGGTGATGAACGCGGTTGGCCAATACGGACAAAAGTATATTGCCAAATCTCAAGTAGACTTTCTCTATACCGAAGTGTGGGATGAAAGCAAAACTTACGAAGAGCTGGCAGAAGTGATTCATGACAACAATGCTTATGCTGATAACAAGAAACAGACCGTGCTTGCTGCTTATGTTAACTATGCAAAATCCAACAGTTCTGGTTATGTGAATGCACCGGGTGTATTGTTGACCAATGCGGTGATATTCTCGTTCGGAGGGGGCTCACCTTGAACTGGGTGAACACTACCTGGCAAACGAATATTTTCCAAATTCTAACCTGCAGATAAAGAGAGAGTTGAAGGAGGCTTTGGTTTGTTACTACGATTTCCTTGTGGCTTATCAGAATCTTTTACGTGACGGAGGAGCGTTTGCTTCGTTTAGTGTGCAGTCGGTCGACAATCGGGCCAGGTTCGAAAGCTGGCCTTCATCACAGGGGGGGACTGTAGCCGTTACCGGCAAAAGATTTACAGACAAGGAAGTGATTCATTTTCTTAATTTCTCTGATGTAAATTCCATGGAATGGAGAGATACCAATGGAATCCAGAAAGAACCAGCGATGATCATCGGCGCGGGAATAAAAGTTACAGTGAACAGTGAAGTGAAAAATGTCTGGTTTGCTTCGCCGGATATAAACGGTGGGGGGGCAGCCAGAACGCTCGACTTCACACAGGCAGAGAATGAAGTCAGATTGACACTTCCGTCGTTGAAATATTGGGACATGATTGTCATCGAGTATTAACTATCATGTAAAAGAAATTTGATGAAGTATCTACAATTTATATTACTGCTGATTCTCTTTACTCCTTTTGTCATCTATGCACAACAAGGTGGTAGAGTGAAGGAGGTCACCTCATATACAAAAGAGGGAAATAGGGTTGTGTTTAATGCGGATGATGGATCGAGGCTATCACTGGATTTTCTCAGCAGCTCTGTCGTGAAAATATGGTTCGATCCCCCCATGGCACATTTGTTTGCAAAAATAAATCGTTTGCAGTAATCAATGAGGACCTCGAAAATATGGGGGGGAAGATAACGGTGAACGACGAACCATCATCCTACGAGATATACACTTCCAGGCTCCGTATCAGGATGAACAAGAGCCCGATGCAACTACAGATTTTTGATAAATGGCAAAAACTGTTGTTCAGTGATTATAAGGAGATCGGTCACGTGTCTGACTCCACGGCGAAGAAAGCTTACAAGGTATTGCGAGACGACGAACAGTTTTTCGGCTTGGGAGAAAAGGCCGGGCCTCTCAATCGACGCGGACGGGAATACAAGATGTGGAACAGCGACCGCCCCCCCTGCTACAGTGTAAACGAGGATCCGCTATATAAAAGTATACCCTTCTTTATGAGTAGTTACCAATATGGGATTTTCCTTGATAATACTTATAAAACAGAATTCAAATTTGGTACAGAGTCCAATGAATATTATTCGTTTGAGGCACCAGACGGAGCATTTGTCTATTACTTTATTTTCGGGAAAGATTATAAGGATATCCTGAGTCAGTATATCTCCCTGACAGGGAAACCTATTATGCCGCCTAAGTGGGCGTTTGGCTTCTCGCAAAGTCGTGGTCTTTACACGAAAGAAGCGCAGGCACTGGAGGTGGCTGCCGAATTCCGTAAGCGTCAAATTCCATGCGATATAATCTATCAGGATATCGGTTGGACACAATATTTGCAGAATTTTGAATGGAGAGAGGAAAATTACAACAATCCGAAGCAAATGCTCTCTACTTTAAATGAGCAAGGTTTTAAAGTGATTCTTTCACAGGATCCGGTGATCTCTCAAGCAAATAAGAAACAGTGGGCAGAAGCGACAGTCTCGGTTATTTCGTAAAGGATTCCCGAACAGGGAAAGCGTATGATATGCCCTGGCCATGGAGGTAACTGTGGGGTGGTGGATTTTACCATTCCGGAGGTGACCGACTGGTGGGGGTGAGTACCAGCAGAAACCATTAAATGATGGAGCTGCCGGATTCTGGACAGATATGGGCGAACCGGCATGGAGCAATGAGGAGGACATTGATCGACTTCATATGCGGCACCATATCGGTATGCACGGTGAGATTCACAATGTGTACGGACTGACCTGGGACAAGGTAGTAAAAGAGCAGTTTGAAAAGAGGAACCCGGGCAAACGGGTGTTCCAGATGACGCGTGCAGCTTATGCCGGACTCCAGCGCTATACCTTTGGCTGGAGTGGCGATAGCGGCAATGGCAATGATCTCCTCGAAGGGTGGGGGGGCAACTACGGAACCAGGTGGCGATCGGTATCTCTGCCGGATTGGGAGGTATTCCGTTCTGGACAACAGATATTTCTGGCTATTGCGGTGATATTACCGATTACCCGGCAACGGCAGAACTCTACACCCGGTGGATGCAGTTTGGCATTTTTAATCCATTGAGCCGTGCTCATCACGAAGGTGATAATGCGGTAGAACCTTGGATGTTTGGAGAAACAGCTGAGAAAAACAGCAAAGCTGCCATCGAATTGAAATATCAGCTCTTTCCTTACCTGTACACTTATGCCCGGAAGGCGCATGATACAGGATTGCCTATTATGAGGGGGGGCTGTTTATGGAATATCCCTACGACGAAGTGGCACTGAAGGTTGAAGATCAGTTTATGTTTGGTGAAGAACTGCTTGTAGCGCCGGTATTGAAAAAGGGAGAAAGGGTAAAGCGTCTCTATCTGCCCGAAGGGGAATGGATTGATTTTAAACGACAAAAAAAACCGTTTATTTGGGTGGACAGCAAATTGCTTATCGTGCATCTTTAAATGTGATTCCCATTTTTTGTAAAGAAAGGCTCCATCGTCCCGATGATGCCGGTAATGCAATATATCCACGAAAAGAAAGACTATCCGTTGTTTATTCATATTTTTCCCGACTATGAAGATGAAACGGCAGAATTCGAACTCTATGAAGATGAGGGAGAGAACCTCGAGTATCTCGATAACATCGCTTCAAGAACGCGGTTTACCTGTACTACGCTGTCCGACGGATACCGTACGGAAATTGTACCGTCGGATAATGGATTCAAACAATCGGACAAAGGAACATGATCCTGGCTTATCATCTCGATAAAATGCCTGTTTCGGTCACCGTGAATGGTAAAACAGCCAAAAAAAACGGATGAAGCTTCTGTTTACCGCACAGCGGAGAACGATGTTTCATCTATAGCATGGTGGTGGAGCGAGGAGTCGAATGAGTGTCGAGTGAAAATACCCGATCATAGAAAAAAAAGATAACCATATTAATTAAAAAAAAGCATATAAAAGAATCCATTGTAACCAAGACTTATGAATAAGGAACTTATAGACAAATGAAGGTCCGGTTTTTTTTGTCTTGGTTCTCATGTCTTAATTTTAATCATATGAGGAAAATATTTATACTATTATACTTTTGCCTGATTGCCGGCATCATAGCGGCACAGAATCTGAGATCACCAAACGGTGATCTGGAGATGAATTTCTTTGTCGATCAACAAGGAACGCCGGTGTATACCTTAAAATATAATGGGAAAACGGTGATCAATCCAAGTAAATTGGGCCTTGAGCTGATTGGAAGCGACAAGGTGGAGTTCGGTTCTGAAATTAATCGTAAAAAAAGATCCCAAAACATCTTTGTACGACGGATTCAATGTAGCTGAGGTACAATACAGTTCATTCGATGAGATATGGGAGCCCGTATGGGGGGGTGAAACGAAAGAGATCCGCAACCGATACAACGAGATGGCGGTAACACTCAACCAGAAGGATACTGATCGCGATATGGTGATCCGTTTTCGTCTGTTTGACGACGGACTTGGGTTTCGGTATGAATTTCCGCAGCAGAAGAATCTGGTTTACTTTGTCGTCAAAGAAGAGTTGACCCAGTTTGCTATGACCGGAGATCATACCGCTTACTGGATTCCGGGCGACTATGATACCCAGGAATATGATTATAATATTTCCAAATTATCGGAGATCAGAGGCCTCAATGAAGGGGGTAGACAGGAAAACCTCTCTCAGACTGGATTTTCTGATACAGGTGTACAAACTGCATTGCAGATGAAAACAGCCGAGGGCATTTACATCAACCTGCACGAAGCAGCCTTGATTAACTATGGAGCCATGCACCTGAATCTGGATGACCATGATTTCATCTTTCAATCCTGGATCACACCCGATGCCAACGGAGCAAAAGGTTATTTACAAACTCCCTGCACAATACCTTGGCGTACGATTATCGTAAGTGACGATGCACGTGATATCCTGGCATCCAATATTACATTAAACCTCAATGAGCCTTCGAAGATTGATGATACTTCCTGGATTAAACCCATGAAGTATGTCGGCGTATGGTGGGAAATGATTACCGGAAAAGCGACTGGTCCTATACGCATGATTTGCCAAGTATTCATATAGGTGTTACGGATTATTCTGTGGTAAAACCTCACGGACGACACGGAGCCACTACAGACAATGTAAAAGATATATCGACTTTGCGGCAAAGCATGGGATGGATGGTGTATTGGTGGAAGGGTGGAACATTGGCTGGGAGGATTGGTTCGGTAATTCAAAAGATTTTGTTTTCGATTTTCAAACGCCCTATCCTGATTTCGATATTGAGGAGATACACCGTTATGCGAAAAACAAGAACATAGCAATGATCATGCATCATGAAACATCATCTTCGGTGCGAAACTATGAACGCCATCTCGATAAGGCATATCAATTGATGAACAGGTATGATTATCCTGCCGTGAAGAGCGGTTATGTGGGGGGGATATTATTCCCCCGTGGTGAGAACCATTATAGTCAGTGGATCAACAACCATTACCAGTATGCGATAGAGAAGGCGGCGGAATATAAGATCATGGTCAATGCCCATGAGGCTGTACGTCCCACTGGTATTTCACGTACCTGGCCCAACCTGATCGCCAACGAATCGGCACGAGGAACAGAATATCAGGCTTTCGGAGGTAGCAAGCCGAGTCACGTAACAGTACTGCCTTTCACGCGTCTTATCGGCGGGCCGATGGATTATACCCCCCGGGTATTTTCGAAATGGATATTTCTAAAATCAATCCCAATAATCAGTCGCACTGCAATTCTACCATCGCCAATCAGCTGGCATTGTACGTGACAATGAGTAGTCCATTGCAGATGGCTGCCGATCTTCCGGAGAATTACGAGCGTTTTCCCGATGCATTCCAGTTCATCAAAGATGTGGCATTGGATTGGGATGAAAGCTTATACCTCGAAGCAGAGCCGGGAGCATACATTACTGTTGCCCGAAAAGAGAAAGGAACAAATAACTGGTTCGTCGGCAATACCACGGGGGAATAGCAAGTTTACTTCTAAAATCTCATTCGATTTTTTTGGATCCCGGCAAACAATATATTGCTACGATATATGCTGATGCAAAGGATGCTAACTATAAGACCAATCCACAGGCTTACACTATCCGCAAGGTAGTCGTAACTGATAAATCCGAACTGAGACAGCAAACGGTAGCTGGAGGTGGTTTTGCTATTAGCCTGTTTCCGGTAAAGGATAAAGTGCAGGTCAAAGGATTAAAGAAACTGTAAATTGTGAAAAGAGGGGTTTACATCAAAGCACCCCCGCTTTTGCTATCTTACTGCTTCAACAGTATATCCCAACTTTCTCAGACCTTCAATTAAGCCCTCCTCTCCTGGTAGGTGCAAGCATCCCACAGCAATGAATGAAGACTTCTCCTTCATGATTGCCGGCAGTTTCTCAAGCCATTTACGGTTGCGATCACCATTCAATGCATTTTCTCTGCATCGGTGTTGGGACACGGGTCGTCAGGTATCTCTTTGTCATATAGTTCTCTCAGTGCATCAATATCCTGGGCATGATATGCTACCTGAAGATCGTCCATCTGTTCTTTCAACAAGTCGGGATGCTTCACCATACATATCAACATATCGGCTTGCCTTTGTAATGTTTGAATATTTAGCAACAAGTCTATCTGATCTTGAGCTGTTTCCAGCCCCCCCATCACGGGACGGGAAAGCCTTATTGCTTCATCCTGAAAATACTGGTCGAGGCTTTGTGCAGAAGCAGCAGAAGGATAAAACCTCTGAAAGAGAGAGATAGAAATTAAATTTGTAAGAACTGCAGGTTTAAGCATCCCCCCAGCTTTTCCAGCCCAACTCCCAAAACGTCTCGGAGCATACTATCAAGCAACATCTCTTCTTCGTGGTCAAGTAATGAGCTGTAAGTTACTCCTTCAGGCATTGCCGCCTGGCTCATTATTTGCATCTGCATGCCTGCCATATCACTCATATCCAGTTCTCCAACGGTCTGCTTAGTATTTTCAAAAGCGGAGCGGATACCGTAAATGCTGTCCAGAATTGATATAGGGACAAGGTGGTGTGTGCCAAACAGATAGGATGGGTTTTCAAGTCCGTTGCCGGACACTTTCCATAACAGGGAGCCTGCATTGCTAACTGATGAATTAGAACAGGATAACAACAGAAAAAGCGTTAATAAAACACTTAAAATTTTTTTGTCATTCATTATTCGTTTTTTTGGCGAGTTAGTAATTTTTTTTATTTATTTCCAATTCATAAGTCTCCTTATGTTTTATGTAGCCACTTAGCAGCAATACATCATGTCTGTTTGCTAATTGTGAATAGACATATCATATTCAGGGCTTTCTGGATAATCTCAATTATAATATAAAATCAGGGAGACTCAACATATTCCCTGATTTTTATATTAATTCATGATGCGACTTATTGAGCAGATATGCTTGTGTCAATGGGAGTATATGTTCTATTTCCCAGCTCTTTGTCCATGGTGTAAATGCCAAAGCCGTTATTGCCAATAAGTTTCAATGCGTCAATCACGCCCTGGGCAGTCTCCTCCTCTTCAACCTGTTCGTTTACGAACCATTGCAGCATGTTTTCGGTTGCATAATCATTTTCCTTCCTGGCTATTGCAACAATATTGTTTATAAGCGAGGTAACAACTCTTTCGTGCTCCAGTGTATCTTCAAAAGCATTAAGCACTGAATCCCATGATGTGCTTACCTTTTCAATAGGTGCTAATTCCACTTTATTTCCTTTGGCTATAAGATAATTCATGAACTTAAGTGCGTGATCTTGTTCTTCCTGAAACTGTACTTTAAACCAATTGGCAAAACCGGGCAATCCGGCATTAGCAAAATGAGAGGACATGGACAGATATAAGTAGGCCGACCAGAATTCGGCGTTTATCTGTTTGTTGATTGCAGATTCTAATTCTTTACTTACCATAATTATAATTGTTTTTGTTATTATCTATGTCGTTAAAACGCTTTTCATTCAAAAATGTTTAAAAAGAAGTATCCAGACTGCTTTGGATAATTCAAAAAAATTGATACTTCCTGGATTTTAAATTAATTGTTATCTTTGTACATTAGTTTCGTAAAAGATAGATGCTTCCGGTACTGTTTTAGGTAGAAGCCTATTTTTTTTAATTTTTTTTCAAATGAATATCTTAAGAGAAAAATGATGAAATATGATGCTCCACAGCGTGCTAAAGCTGCAGGCATCTATCCCTATTTTCGGGCTATTGAAAGCGATCAGACACAGAGGTTGTCATCAACGGGAAAAAAGTCCTGATGTTCGGTTCAAATGCCTATTTAGGTCTTACAAATCATCCGAAAGTAAAAGAGGCCGCAATTGCAGCTACAGAGAAGTATGGTACAGGAATGGCCGGATCACGTTTTCTTAATGGCACACTCGATATTCACCTTGAACTGGAACGAAAACTGGCAAACTTTGTGAATAAAGATGAGGCAATTGTTTTCTCTACAGGATTTACCGTAAATGAAGGTGTTCTTGGATGTATTACCGGAAGAGACGATTTTATCATCTGGGATGAACGTGACCACGCCTCAATAATTGAAGGATTAAGAACATCTTTCTCTACAAAGTATAAATACCGTCATAACGATATGGGATCTCTCGAGAAACAACTGAAACGTTGCGATCCAAGGAAAGTAAAGCTGATTGTTGTAGACGGTGTCTTCAGTATGGAGGGGGGGACTTGGCCAATATACCCGAAATAGTGAGGCTGGCGCGCAAATACAATGCCAATATAATGGTTGATGAAGCGCACAGCCTGGGTGTTCTCGGTAAGCGGTACAGCGGGCGTGGCGTGTGTGACCACTTCGGGATGCTCGACGATGTGGATCTGGTGATGGGTACATTCAGCAAATCTCTTGCATCCATTGGCGGCTTTATCGCTGGTGAATATCCTGTTATCAATTACCTGAGACACAATGCCCGTACCAACATATTCAGTGCAAGTATAACACCGGCAGCCACTGCTGCAGCTTCAGCCGCTCTTGATATTCTCAAGTCGGAGCCAGAACGGGTGAAGAGGTTGTGGGAGCTTACCGACTATGCTATTAACCAGTTTAAAGAGAGAGGTTTTGAATTAGGGCCTACCTCAACACCCATCATGCCGCTTTATGTACGCGACAATGATAAAACTTTCCTGATTACCAAACTGCTCTTTGAAGATGGGATATTTGTAAACCCGGTTGTTTCACCAGCAGTTGCACCCAACGATACCCTTATTCGTTACTCTCTGATGGCAACTCATACCAAGGAGCAGATCGACTACTCCATAGATCATATCACTGCAGTATTTAAGAAGATGAATATTCTGCAAGGAAATTGATTAGCATATGATGTGACAAAGGTGATGAGACCTGCTAACCAGACAAATAAACAGGCAGAAAACTTTAGAAAAATATCGAGGAAAAATAATGAATAAAAAAACAGGTAAGCTGTTTTTCTTGTGGAATCTTCATTCTACTTTTTACCACTCTTTTTTATCAATGTAAAGCCAGTCTTTTCTCCGATAAAGTAGTTTTCATTGAAAATGGAAAAATTAAACTGGGCTTTGAAGAGAAAACAGGTAAGCTGATTCTCTTTAATGATATAGTTAGTGGCTATGAGTTTATAAACAAGAATGTTGTAATTGGTTTGCCCTGGGAGATCTGTTTCAATACCGATAAGACCGGCTTGTCTTATGCAGATGAAATTTCTCCTTTAAAATTTTCATATTCAAAGTTAGATGCACTGACACTCTCTTTATGTTGGGAAGATTTCGGTGAAATGGACAAATTAAGAGTGAATGCAGAAGTCACCCTTGATAAGAGCAAAGCGTTTTCTTACTGGAACATATCTGTTGAAGGATTGAATGGGCACGAATTAACTAGTGTGACATTTCCCAAGATTGCAGGGTTAAACGAGATGGAAAACGAAGAGTTGGTTATCCCTACATGGATGGGTAGTTTGTTTGCTGAACCCAGAAAACACTAAAAGAGGAAGTGGAAAATGGAATGGATCTATCCCGGTGCACTTTCCAGTCAGGTAATTGCGATTTATAATCCGGAGAAGGCCGGTTTTATGCTTCATGTGACGACTCTCTCTCTTTGCGAAATTTCGCTTACGTTTGACTCTCTTAATACTTTAGTCTACAGAATGATTAATTATCCCTCATCTGATTCATCATTAGTGTCTTATTCGCCTGCTTATAAGTCTGTTATAGGCTGTTTTTCCGGCGACTGGCTTGATGTAGCGGAGATATACGGAGAGTGGGCTGTACAGCAAAGATGGGTCAAGGAAAGCAGGATGAGAAACAGGCTTACTCCCGTCTGGTTGGAAAACACAGCTCTGTGGGTATGGAACAGAGGACGGTCTGAAACGTGCTTCAACCCGCAGTTGAATTAAGAAAAAAAAGCTGGGACTCCCTGTCAATGTCCTTTGGCATTGGTGGCATAATTGCTCCTACGATAATAATTTCCCTGAATACTTGCCTCCAAGAGAAGGAAGCAAGTCGTTTATCCACGCTATTGAATCGGCCCGCCATTCAGGCGTTCATTCATTGGTATATATGAACGCAATTCAATGGGGGGGAGATGCTTCGGAGAGTTGGAAATCTGGGAAGATAGAACCATATACGGTAAAAGACAGGAGAGGTAATATGCTATCACATGTTTATAATATCTTTACAGGTAACGCACTGATAAATATGTGTGTGGGTACAGAATTTTGGAGGAATCATTATTCCTCTTTGTGTGATAGTGTTGTGAATATTTACCGTGCTGATGGTGTCTATATGGATCAGACCTGTTTGAGTAGGATGTGCTATGATAAAAAACATGGTCACGCCATCGGAGGAGGTAATTATTGGGTGAACAGTTCGGGGGGAAGATGATCAAACAGATACAGTCCAAAGATTTTGGAGAAAGACAACCTGTTTTCACAGGTGAGGGTTCGGCTGAGAACTGGCTTCCTTACCTGGATGCTTTTTAACCCTTGAGGCTAGCAGGGAGAGATATGCAGGTGTGGGAGATGCGGAAACAATACCATTTTTCAGGCAGTATATCATCCATACGGAATTACTTTCGGGAGCTATTCCTCGTTGGTTACCCCTCCCTATGATGAGTTATGGCCAGAAGAGTTTGCCCCCTGAAAAGGCCGGGCAATTACTGGATGAGAAATTCAATAAACAATTTTTAATGGAACAGGCAAAATCGTTTGTCTGGGGGGGTATTCAAACAACTATAGCCAATTATAATAGTTTTTTTTGGATACAGAAAGAAAAGAGGAAATTGACTACTTGTTAAATATTGCCCGTTTACGGTACGAAAGTCTGAAATACTTGTTATACGGGAAATTTTTGAGGCCCCCCTCGGATGGAAGTTCCAAATGGGGGGGAAATAGATATTTCAAGATTATCTATATACGCAGGAAGAAAGGATGATAACGTGACTACTTTTAAAAAAAAGTGTCCCGTTGTTATATTCGGGAGCATGGAAAGCAGATGATGGAGATTTGGGAATAGCACTGGCCAGTATAAGTGATTATACTGTTCCGGTTGAATTTACGTTTAATGCTGAAGATTATGATCTACCGCCGGCAGGTAAAATTTATATAAGAACGAATGAAGGGAAAAGCTACTGGGATATTATTCAGAGGGTATAATAGAAATAAACATTTTCTACCTTCGAAAGCTTTATCAATTATTGAAATAACGCAACTATAACAAGTGATGAGATATGCCTTAAGGAGGCCTCCTTCACAAACAAAAAAAACGGAAGGGGTTGAATCAAAATCAATTCCCTTCCGTTGTTGCCTTTCAGACAGATTACTTCCCTGCTGATATCTTTACTCTTATTTGTACGACTTGCAGTGTGGTTGCCTGGTATGTACAGGCTTTTTGCCGAACATATCCTGACAGTTACTTCTCTGACAAATAATCAGCAATACCTTCCTGCGTTGCAGTAAGTCCCTTGTCTCCCTTATGCCAGTCCGCAGGACAAACCTCACCGTGCTCTTCGGTGAACTGCAGCGCATCAATTACCCGTAGTATTTCATCTACACTTCTGCCCAGAGGCATATCATTTATAACCTGGTGACGTACAATTCCCTCCTTGTCTATCAGGAAGAGTCCACGGTAAGCTTCTGGCGAACCTTCAAAAAGCGTATTGCCAGAATCATCCATGGTATACTCTCCGGCCAGCACATCATATGCCATGGAGATAGTCAATGAATGATCTGCAACAATAGGATAGGTAACACCCTGTATATCCTCCGTCGTTTTTGGGCGTTTGCAGCCACTTCCAGTGCGAAACGGCTGAATCTGTCGATGCTGCCACCACAACGGTGTCTCGGCCTTCGAACTCATTCAGTTTTATCTGGAACGCGTGGAGCTCAGTAGGGCAAACAAATGTAAAATCTGCTGGATAGAAGAAAAAAAACAACATATTTTTTTCCCGATATAATCTTCAAGAGAGAAATTTTCTACTATTTCCGAACCGTTTATAACGGCCTGGGCCCGGAATGCCGGGGGGGCTTTCTTTCCAATTAATACTGACATAATAAAATGATTAAATGTTATCAATTTGTCGTTCAAAGATAAAGGTTTTAGAAACGGCATAAAAATTTTCAGGTATATATGATACATAGAAAATTTTATAAATCAGGGGGAGATGAAATACTTAATCCGCCTACCTTTCAATTATGATAAGACTTTTATTCGATATCTGTGGCAAAACGTTTGTCGTTATCAGTAAAATTAACATCATCAAACAGATAAAATCGCAAAAAAAATAGCTACTTTTGCATGCAATAAAAATAGGTAAAGCTTATGTCATTTATTGCAGATAAAATAATTATGGAAGGTCTGACTTTTGACGACCTCCTCTTAGTTCCTTCCTACTCTCGGGTTCTTCCCCGGAATGTGGATCTCACCACAAGGTTTTCCAGAAATATTTCGCTAAATATTCCAATGGTCTCGGCAGCTATGGATACTGTTACCGAAACCACAATGGCAATTGCAATTGCTCGTGAGGGAGGTATTGGAGTGATACATAAAAATATGAGTATCGAAGACCAGGCAAAGCAGGTGCGTGCCGTGAAGAGAGCGGAAAATGGAATGATACTCAATCCTATCAGCATTGCACCGGACAAAAAGTTGCCGATGCACTGGCAATTATGTCTGAATTCAAAATTGGAGGAATACCTGTAGTGGACACTGAAAACAGATTGGTGGGTATAGTGACGAATCGTGACCTCCGGTTTGAAAAATCGATGGATAAAAGGATTGATGATGTGATGACGAAAGAAAATCTTATCACTACCCGTCAGACAACTAATCTTGAGGACGCTGCCGAAATACTTCAGCAATACAAGATTGAGAAACTGCCCGTGGTCGATTCTGATAACAAACTTGTTGGGCTTATCACCTATAAAGATATCACGAAGGCGAAGGATAAACCGTTTGCATGCAAAGACGAACAGGGGGGGCAACTGCGTGTAGCAGCGGGAGTGGGTGTTACGAACGACTCCATTGATAGGGCAACAGCTCTTGTTGAAGCGGGAGTCGATGCAATAGTAATTGATACAGCGCACGGGCACTCTCAAGGTGTTGCGGATATGTTGAGGATGGTTAAGAAAGCTTTCCCCCCCGAAATTGATGTTGTGGTAGGGAATATTGCAACTGCCGATGCAGCAAGATTTCTGGTAGATGCAGGTGCTGACGCTGTAAAAGTGGGAATAGGACCCGGCTCAATATGTACCACTCGTGTCATTGCCGGTGTTGGAGTTCCCCCCCAGCTTTCAGCCATATATGAGGTGTCAAGGGCTTTGAAAGGAACAAATGTTCCTCTTATTGCAGACGGAGGCCTCCGCTATTCGGGAGACATTGTAAAGGCTTTGGCTGCAGGTGCTACCTCTGTGATGATGGGATCATTGCTTGCTGGTACGGAAGAGTCTCCAGGCGAGACCATTATCTTTAACGGTCGAAAATTCAAAACGTATCGAGGAATGGGATCACTTTCAGCCATGCAGCAAGGTTCGAAAGACCGCTATTTTCAGGATGTGGAGGATGATATAAAAAAACTCGTTCCTGAAGGGATTGAGGCACGTGTTCCATTCAAAGGTACCTTGCAAGAGGTTGTCTACCAGATGGTTGGCGGCCTTCGTTCGGGAATGGGCTATTGTGGCGCGGAGAATATTGAAAAACTTCACGATGCTAAGTTTACCCGGATCACCTCTGCAGGCTATACCGAAAGTCATCCTCACGGAGTGATGATTACCCGCGAAGCGCCTAATTACAGTAAGGGAAATGAATAATCTTTTATTTACCGGCAAAGCATGTCAAATCATTATGCAGGGGCTCCGCCGGAAAGTTTCTCAGATAATTTAATACAGAACTTGAGTCTCTGAGAATTAGTTTATTCTCATTTTGCTTCAATTTATAGTCCAGATAATGAGAGGGTTAAATCACATCGTGATAGACCCTTTTGTTGTGTAACCCCCAGATTTATTATTTTTCCTTAAGTCTTATGCAACGTTTTGCTCCTTGAAAACGTCATTAATAGTAAACAGGGAAATTCTATGTCGGAACATCGTTTAATACTTGCTTGCAAGCAGGGAAAATTGTGGGCGAGAAAAAAAAGTCTACGAGCAGTATGCTCCCACTATGATGGCTCTGTGCAGGCGTTATGTTCCCGACGAAGAGGATGCTAAAGACGTTTTACAGGAAGGATTTCTGAAAATATTTACCGAGATAGGGCAATATTCGGGGGGAAAGGATCCTTCGGAGGGTGGATAAGGAAAATCTTTGTGAATACCTCGCTCGATTACATACGAAAAAAGAACCGGTTAAAGCAGAAGGAACTGTTAACGGATATTGAAACGGTAGATTATGAAAACACTCCTAATATGGAGTATATCACAGCTGAGGAGCTAATGCAATGCATCGGCGAACTTCCCGATACTTATCGTGCAGTTTTTAATTTGTTTGCTGTTGAGGGGGGGTTTAGCCATCGTGAGATTGCCGAATTACTGGACATGCCCGAGAGTACTTCGCGGTCGTTCTTTTTTTTAGAGCGAGGCAATTATTACAGAAGAAAGTCATTCATTTAATGGAATGTAAATAAGGGGGGGATGCTAAGATGCGATCATATAATAGATATAAAGTGATGCCGGATGATTTTTCGCGGGAAGTTGGGGGGGATAAATTACGGGGGGAACACCGTATACCCGTTACTCCCGATCTGTGGAAATCGTTGGCGGATAGGCTCCCCCGGCAGGGAAAACTTGTTTTCGCATACTGGTTGTGGGCAGCTGCCGGTGTGGTTGCCGTGGTGGCTTTATTGGTGTTCTTTCTGAATCCTTATACAGACGAACATGCTGTTCATATGTCACAAGAAAGGCCGGTGGATATGGCCAAATCGCAGCCTGCTGCCTCTGCCGGAGAATCCATCTCTACGCATATCGAAGAGCCAGTAAAGGACCCGTTGCTCACCCAGAACACCCAGCTTCAGAAACGAACGAAAAAGAAAGTGGCCGTTTCCGGAGTTGTTTCAGATATAAGTGAAAGACAAAAAGGGAAAGAATTGGATGTGCCGGAGATCTATTCCGAAGGGAGTAGAGTATCCATACTCCCTGTTGAATTGGAAGAAGCAGCCAAGTCCGATGGAACTATAGCTCACGAAGTAGTAAATACATATCCGGCGGATAGTATTTTGTGGAAAACGACCTTCCTAATCTTGTTCAGGAACAACCGGGGCTTCGGTCGCTGATTGCGGCGTTGGGCAGTGGCGGCACTCCCTTGGATCTCTCATTCGGAGGTTATGATGCGAGTAACCCGATCTACGATAGTCCTATTCCGGGTGGTGAATTTAACAGCGGAGATGGTTTAGGTTCAGGAGGCAATTACAAAGTGCTTAGTCCCGGTGATTATACCGATATAGAACATCGTCCTCCCGTTTCATTCAGCCTGACGGCTGATTTTCCCGTCGGAAAGAATGTAGGCCTGGAAACCGGACTGTCCTACACATATCTGTTCTCGCGCTTCAGGCGAAATGATCATTTCATTTATCGCGGTACATTACAACAGCACTATATTGGGATACCGTTAACCCTTCGATATACAATATGGCAGGATGGTCCCCCGGAGCATATATCTGTTAGGTGGGGGGGCTACTATTGAAAAAGGGATTCGTGCTTTTTACAAACAGGAAATTGAGGGTAATGGAGGTATAGTGCATCACACCCATGTATATAACCGCATTGCCGGTCTTCAGTTCTCTGCTCAGGGTGGTGCCGGATTCAGCTACCGGTTACAAAATAATCTGCACTTGTTTGGCGAACCGAGACTGCTCTATTATTTCAGGAACAATCAGCCAATGAGTGCCCGCACGGAGAACCCACTGATATTCGGGCTGAATATAGGAGTCAGGATACAATTCAAATAACTAAATCTATATGGGTATGCAAAAGTTGACTTATTTATTTTTTTATTGCCGGATTGTTACTTTTTACCGGATGCAAGGACTATGTGGATGAGTACGTTACCTACACCATCAACGAGCCGGTTTTTATGCCTGTGAGCGAGTTTAGAAGTGCCGTTGCTGTGGAGCAGCCTCAGCCCATCGTAAAACAGGGGAAGATTCTGTTTTTTTAACGGTTATCTTTACATTTCTCAGCCGGAGAAGGGTATTCATGTGATTGACAACCAGAATCCGTCGAGCCCTCGCAATGTGGCGTTTATCGATTTGTTGGGAAATGCCGACATGCAGGTGCGCAACAATATTCTCTATGCCGATTCTTATATAGATCTGGTTTGGTTCGATATCAGCGATCCCGCCAAGCCTGTATATAAAGGTCGAAAAGAAGAAGTGTTCCCACAAGCTTTCCCTCCGACGGAGAATGGATTCAGCATTGATTACGAAAATCGATGGACAGAAACAATGGTATTGTTGTGGGTTGGAAGAAGGTGGAGAAAAGAGAGCTGGTACGCTACTATAAACCACGCTGGTGGGGGGGATGGGGGGGTGGTCTGCAAAATGATGGGGGGGCCATGTATGCTCCCGTGGGTGAAAAGGCGGGTGCCGGTACAGGCATTGCCGGTTCCATGTCGCGATTCGCCATCTATCACGACAATCTTTACACCGTGATGAACAATCAGCTTGGTATTTTCGACCTGTTGGGTGAGGCACCCGCAAAAGTAGGTCAAGATATGTATATAGGATTCAATGTAGAGACTATCTTCAGCTACAAAACTGCATGTTTATGGGAACACCCACGGGCATGATCATTTACTCCATGGAAGATCCTTTAAAGCCGGAACGCCAGTCTATGATCAGTCACGTGTTCGGTTGCGATCCGGTTGTGGTGGAAAACGATATCGCTTATGTGACGGTTCGTTCGGGTACATTTTGCGGACAAGATGCCAACGAGCTGATTATCGTGGATGTGAGTGACGTGAAGCGACCCAAGCATATTGTGACCTATAACATGAAAAGCCCCCCCAAAGGGCTCGGCATTGACGATGGAACACTTTTTGTCTGCGACGACGGCCTGCAGATCTTCAACGCGAACAACCCGCAGACCATCATGGCCAACCGGTTGGCACATTTCAAAGATATGGATGGGTTTGACGTGATCCCTGTCAATAATGTATTGATGATGATAGCCGCCGATGGTATCTATCAATATGATTATATCGATCTTCAACACATCAAACAACTGAGTCGTTTGCCTATCGGCAAATAAAACTTCCCTGTTGGCTCAATTGTCTGCTGCCGCCGAAGAAATCCGGCGGCAGTCTTGTTTAACCTGTAAGAAGGCTTAATTTCATTTTTTTATTCTTCGGTGCCTTTTTGCATGGGGACAAAGATAAAATCTCCATGCTCCGACTCGCTGAACTTCTCCTCGCTTACGCGTTTGATGACGGTCATCTTTTGTCCCATCCTTCCCCCCCGACGGAACAACCATCCATCCACCGATACGCAGTTGCCTTAACAACTTCTCCGGAATTTCATCAGGTGCTGCTGTAACAAGTATCTTGTCGAAAGGCGCATATTCCGGCAATCCCTCAAAACCATCACCGAAAAACAGCTTTGGATAATAACCTAACTTGTTGAGTGCTTTTTTTTCGAAGTAAGATGAAGTTCATGATACCTCTCGATACTGTAAACCTCAGCACCCATTTCGCAAAGGATTGCGGCCTGATAGCCACTTCCTGTGCCTATCTCAAGTACTTTTTCACCTGGTTGCAGTTTCAGCAGCTCGGTCTGATAGGCTACAGTATATGGTTGGGATATGGTCTGCCCCTTTTCAATCGGTAGCGGCTTATCAATATAGGCCAATTCCCTCAAACTCTCATCAATAAATGAATGTCTGGGCACTTTGGCTATGGCTGCTAAAACCCGTTCGTCCCTGATCCCTTTTCGTTTCAGTTCTTTGGCAAGGTTTTCGGCTTCTCTGTTATTGTTTTGGAATGTATCAGACATGGGGGGGGACTTGGATTTTTCACTTTGCCTTTTTTGTTGCATTAGATGCACAAGCAACGGATCCAGTGCAACACAAGACAATAATGAATAGTGAAATATAATGTTTTATTCTTATTGTTCTCATATTAGCTAAACATTAATTTGAGAATTCAAAGATAATGATTTTCTGTTTCTTATCTAAATACTTTCATTATTACTTACCTAAATACACTCATCGTTTTGCATTAAATTGAACTAAATATTGTATATTTCGGGTTGTTTTAAATTATTTGGTCAGTAACATGCGAAAAGTAATTTTTTTTATTCTTTTTTGTGGATCTTTTCATCATTATCTATTATGGCTCAGAAAAGCGACATTCAATCTTTAATAAAATCGGTTCGGGAAAAATATGCACCCGACAGCAGAGTAGAATTGTTTAGGGTTGAGGCTTCTCAGCAGTCTGATACCATCCTGCTCAATGGTGAACTACAAGCGAGCCGGCGTATATGGAATTGATGTCGCGGGCAAAAAAAATATCTGCAAATGTGAAGGAGAACATTCGCCTTTTACCTGGTGAAGAGTTGGGTGATGAGACATGGGGTGTGATTTATAATTCAGTGGGAACAATTCGATCTGAACCCGGATATGATTCGGAACTTGTATCGCAGTCATTACTTGGGATGCCCGTTAAGATATTGGAGAATAGAGGAGGATGGCTGCGCATTCAAACTCCTGATAAATATATAGGCTGGATAAACGGCTCGGTAAAGGCGATGACAAAACCAGACTTACAGCGATATCTTCAGAAGCCGAAGATAATTATAACTTCTCTTTATGCCCGATCTTTTGAAAATAACAATACCTGTTCTTATCCCGTATCCGATCTGGTGGCAGGAGATATGTTGACAGTTAAGCCGGGGAAGAGTAAATTTTATGAGGTGGTTTACCCCCCCGATGGCCGCGAGGCGTATGTGAGAAAGGAGGATGCTTTAACAGTAGATGAGTGGAGCTGCAGCATAGAACTGACCGGGGAAAGCATTGTGAAAAGCGCTATGCAATTCATAGGCGTACCTTATCTCTGGGGAGGTACTTCTTCCAAGGGGGCTCGACTGCAGCGGGTTTACCAAATTGGTCTATTTTCTGCACGGTGTTATTCTCTCGCGCGATGCCTCCCAACAGGTGTTGTATGGCAAGCTAATTGATGAGACAGGTAGTTTTGACGAGGCTCAGCCTGGCGATCTACTGTTTTTCGGCTCAAAAGCTACCGAAGACAGTCCAAAAGAGAGGGTGGTACATGTAGGTATTTATATCGGTAATAAACAATTTATCCATGCATCCGACTATATACGTGTAAACAGTATAGATCCGCCCAGCCCGTTATATGACAAATTCAATGCCAACCGTTATCTGCGCACCAAAAGAATCATTGGTGAGGTGGACAGTGAAGGCATTGAAGAGATTTTCAAGAACAATTTTTATAAATAACAAATAAATAGTAATATTGAAGATGAAACAAGACCGCCGGCAGTTTCTTAAAACATCTGCTTTTATGGCTGCAGCTCTTGCAGCTCCTTCGTTTACTTTGAGCGGTGCTTCCAAAAAAAACGGCAAAATCATCAGTAAAAATGAAACTAACCTGGATTCCATACGATTTACAACTGAGACATACATTCACAATTTCGGGTTTCTCAAGAAAAACCACACCCGTAGTACTTACCCGGATAGAGTATGATGGACTGGAAGGGTATGGAGAAGCGTCTTTGCCGCCCTATTTGGGTGAGACACAGGCTTCGGTTATTGAATTTTGAAGAAGGTAGATCTGTCAGGATTCTCTGATCCCACACATCTGGAGGAGATTTTATTATATGTTGATGCAATTGCTCCCGCTAACACTGCGGCCAAGGCCTCAGTGGACATCGCACTGCACGACTTGGCAGGAAAGATTATCGGTGCTCCCTGGCATAGGATGTATGGGCTGAATAAAACGAATGTGCCAGATACTACTTTCACTATTGGTATAGATAGCGATGAAGTGGTTCGTGAAAAAAAACACGCGAAGCGTTGGGGGGGCGTTTCAACATATTGAAGATAAAGGTAGGAGGGCCGGATGATAAGCGGATGATTGAAGCTATCCGCTCCGTAACCGATCTGCCACTGGCGGTAGACGCCAACCAGGGATGGAAAGAGCGCAGTGAGGCGCTGGATATGATCTTCTGGATGAGAGAGCGAGGGGGGGTGGTGATGGTGGAGCAGCCCATGCCTAAGTCCGATTTAGACAGTATTGCCCGGCTGACGGAGGAAAGACCCGCTGCCTCCCATCTTTGCCGATGAGTCTGTGCAACGGCTCGCCGATGTGGAACGACTAAAAGGTGTCTTTTCCGGCATCAATATCAAATTAATGAAGTGTACCGGTATGCACGAAGCGTGGAAGATGCGCACCCTGGCACAAGCGCTGGGGGGGATGAAGGTGATGATGGGCTGTATGACGGAGACCTCCTGCGCTATTTCTGCTGCATCACAAATCTATCCGGGAATGGATTTTGCCGATCTCGACGGTGCGCTGCTGATAGGAAACGATTGCTTCGACGGTGCAAAGCTTGAAAACGGAAAAATGATCGCTTCCGACTTGCCCGGAATCGGTGTGCTTCCCATTTTTACTTTACCAGCTCCTCAAAGAGGCGGTTGAAGGTGGCATCCAGGTCAGTTGTTTCCCCCCCGGATGAGTGGGGGAGGCCTGCAGGATAGAACTACGCGTGGCCGTCAGCCAGCGGAACCGTTCGGCAGTCTGTGCAAAAACTCTTTTTTTTATGAGTTTTCCATCCAATGGATTTGTGAGTTTTCAGGGTGTAATTAATTATAATGGAGATTATAAAGTCGATTTGAATCCCATTCATTACCATAATTTGAAGAGTGAGCAGGTAATGCGGCTGTATGGATAGTTAGTAACTCAATTTATATTCCTTTAACGTTCTTTTAAAATCATCTCCGAAAATAGTAACGCATCTCCGGAGGTTGTAAATGATCATCAACAAGTTTACCTCACTCATGACGTTCGTTTTGCCTTTCATCACGGTATATGTAAAACCCCCCCATTGTCGCTTGAGAACGCCGAAGGGATGCTCTATTAATTGTTGGCGAAGCTTATAATAATCCTTGCGCTCTCTAACCCTTAAGGTGTTTTCATCGATAATATCTTGATATTCACTCCGCTCGATTACCCGCCCGAGTTTATTCTGAGTGCATTCCCCCCCTCGAACTGTACAAGTTGCGCACGCTCTGGTCTTGTATATCTTTGATTTGTAATTGGGATGGTGGGACCAACCCGCGTGCGGTGACATAATTTTTCCTTCGGGACATGTGTAATGATCCTCTTCTTTATTGTATATGAACCGGGATAACGGGTAACAATTTGCACTGGGAGACGTGCTGGGCATGGGTGATGAATAGGTGGTTATGCCGGCTTGCTTGCAAAGGTGTAACTGATCACCGGTAGTGTACCCTGCATCACTAAGAGTTTTGAAATGTTTTAATCGCGGTAATGACTTTATCTCCAGGCAGACTCTGCAAGTTCCCGCTTATCTGTTGATCCTCCTATATGGGCGTGAACGAACAATTTATGTTTGCCATCAGTGGCCGCCTGGATATTATAACCAACGCCGGAAATATTTCTTGATGACATCAGGTTGCGGGAATCCGGATCGGTAAGGCTAATTTGACTCTCCGCTATCTTTCAATGATTCATTGAGCTCTTGGTACTTCTTTTTCGAGTCAAATAGGGAGCTATCTTCAATTTAGCGAGTTCCTTGTCTTTCGCGTCGGATTCGGTTAATTCTTTCTCGTATTCTTCTATTTTCCCGTCAATATATTCTATGTGTCGCTCAATCTTCTTTTGGCTAAAGTTGTTTCTCAACCCGTTTTGAGCAAATATTTTAAAGGAATCAATCGCTATCGTTTCTCCTTCAATGGCGTCGAGTTCTTTTAGCATGAGAACAAATCTTCTGAAAGATGCCTTGAATGCATCGGCGTTCTCCTTCCGGAAATACGCTATCGTACTGAATGAAGGTGTCAATCCTCGTAGTAGCCACCACAGTTCAGCGTTAATCTTGCAGGAGTACGCCAGTTTTCTGGATGACCTGAGAGAATGTTTATAGCCATACAGGTACAGCTTCAACAACGTGGATGGGTTATAAGGAGGGCGTCCTTCTTTTTTTCGTGTTCGAATGTTTGAAGCCTAGCTCCTCCATAGGTAACATGTCTACGAAAAAAATCAATTACTCTAGCCCACGAATCTACCGGAACAACTTGTTCAAGCGATAGAAATTGTAACTTGTTGCGATCTTCGCCAAAAATGTGATTCATTGCTCTAACGGTTTGATTACAGGTTAAATATACGAAAAAAAACTCTGAGATGTATGATTATTATTATGATTTTTTTAGTTTTTGCACAGACTGTCGGGTGCTTACGATCTTTTGATATTGACACAATTTGTTCGATTGTTCGATCCAGTTCGATCCAATTTTTGGTGTCATTCATAGGTTGGATATCGGAATGCCGGAGGAAGATCCTGGATAATTAAGACACCATTTTTTTTATCCAGGAAAATCTTCGGAACCACATTATGACACCAAAACAGAGTTGAAAGGATTAAGAGCAATGTATATTTGATACTATTTATTGGATTTAAAATAATTGGATTATTTAATTTTTTCAGGGAAAGTTAAACTTCCGGTAGTTTGACGAAACTTTGTTCGCCTATATGAATATTTTATCACAAAACTAACGCTATCCCATTGTTAATGTTATATAAATATGTCGTATTTTGTGCGTTTTTTTTACATTGATTGATCTAATAAATTTGATACGACTATAATGTAATGAGCTTGTTATCAGTCATATTGTGATTTTATGAATGAAATCCCCCCCAATATATAAGCAATTTGGATTGTATATATATTTTCTTTATTATTGCAAACTATTGCTTTGATCTCACTTTAGAAGTATGAATAGAATATATTCTGTGGTGATTAATATAAGGTTCTTCTGGAATTTGGAGTGATAGCTATATAAAAAAAGAAACTGCCGAATATTTTGTATTTTTATATTACCACAACAAAAAAAACAAAAATATGAACAGCAGTTTCCTATGCCATGCTTGGGGGGGTCTTTACAGTCTGGAATGCACCCGCGAGGAATACAAGGGTAATACAATTATATTACATGTGGAGAGCAAGAACCGAGAAAAGTGCTGTCCTAAATGCGGTCATATCCACCTGGTGAAAAACGGCTACCGATTTCGGGAGTTTGTTGGTTTGCCCATCGGTGGCAAGAAGGTCATCATCCGCATGAAGGTACAACGCTACAGGTGCAGGAACCCCCCCGAGTGTAACTACGACCAGCAGGAAAAGATACCTTTTGCCACGGGTAGCCGCTCCTACACCCATCGTTTCGCCAAATACGTGGTGGATCTGCTCAAGGGCATGACCCTTCTGGATGTGTCTCGGCTACTGGACGTGAACTGGGATATGATCAAGGATATTCATTGCGATCACCTCGAACGCCACTATTCCCCTCCGTGTCTCGATGGTGTGGAAAACATTGGTATAGATGAGTTTGCAGTAAGGAAGGGACACATATACAAGACCATCGTGGTTGATTTGGACACCGGACGCATCCTGTATGTCGGTGAGGGAAAGGGTGCTGACGCTCTTGATAAATTTTGGAAGAGGGTAAAACGCAAGGGGCTAACCATCAAGCACGTGGCACCGACCTCTCGTCGGCATTCATCGCCTCCGTCTTTGAGAATTGCCCTAATGCCGTGCATGTATTCGACCATTTTCATGTGGTCAAGTTGATGAACGACAAACTGGATGATATAAGACGGATGGTGTACAATATGGAGAAGGATTTCAACAAACGCAAGGTTATCAAAGGTACGCGCTATCTTCTGCTGAGCAACGGAGAGGACGTGTATGATTCCAAATACAACAGCAGGCTGGAGAATGCGTTGGAGATGAACAGACCGCTTTCCCAGGCCTACTATCTCAAGGAACAACTCAGAGAGATATGGATGCAGCCTGACAAGGAGATGGCGGAAGATGTATTGATAGACTGAGTGGAACAAGCCATGACGAGCGGAATTAAGCAGTTACTACAGATGGCTGCTACCCTGATGGCACATAGAACAGGAATTCTGGCTTGGTATGATTGTAGAATTTCAACTGGTAAAGTGGAGGGCATTAATAATAAGATTAAGGTGATGAAGAGAAACGCATACGGATTTAGGGACGATAGATATTTCAAACTCAGACTTTATGCCTTACACGATTGCCGTATCACTCGAAATGTCGGATTAGCCTTAAATATATAGAAAACTAACGTGCCTGTTTTATATAGTGCGCAATATAGAAAAACGGGTGTTATGATGTCAACCAATAACTATTCACTCTCAGAGGACCTAACTAAATGGGTACTTTAGACTAAAAAAATTCAAATTATGAGTCTGCTCCGAAAACCCCCCCAAAACCCGATTTCA
>JMBX01000027.1_pt1 | contig 36434 bp, 50 predicted proteins | sample 616521 | NCBI WGS metagenome assembly JMBX01 (sample SAMN02727906, study PRJNA239997) | anaerobic digester metagenome | biome: anaerobic digester; isolation source: mesophilic anaerobic digester inoculated with municipal waste water sludge... | place: Germany: Bielefeld University, CeBiTec ...
GGCGTTTCCCATTTATCAACAATTGTTTCCGCGGTGCCTTTATGAACAATAATAAAGTCATCAAGTCCAGCATTAGAGATATCTTCGCGAAATTCATCAAGGATAGGTTGATCTATCTTGTTGGTAATCAGTTTGTAAAAGGGAACAGAGAAAGGATCGCCAGATGCATCGAATGGGTCGATAACGTGAATAATACCATTGCCAATGAGTTTGCGAACACCTGCCATCACAACCGTCGAACGCCCTAAAAAAAACAGCCAATTTCAACAATTATTGCGTCGCTGGGTAAATTTTGGACAATCTTAGCTTTATAGCTTAACTCATCTCTGTCAACCCAGCCGGGAATAGTTTCAGCAAGGTCTAAATAGTCATTCAGATTTTTGGGGGGACGATACACGTTTTCCATCTCTTTTTTTTGGGAAAATTGATTTTGAAAGAATGACATGACCATAATATTGCTCCGTTATTATTGTTTTTTTTGAGTTGATTTGCCCTGACGATAACATTTTTACCGAACTTGTCCCTAAGCAAGTCAACGGCTTGAACCAAGTCTTGTTTCTTTTGGGTATTATCACCGAAAAGTTCAAGTTGTGTGAAAGGTTCTTCCAAATTACTTGCGCCCACACCAAGCAAACGGACGGGTCGTCCATGCGTGAAGTTTACCAGGAAAAGCTCATATGCCGTTTCGAAAATTTCATCCCCCCCAACGTTGGTATGGTTTGCGAGGGCTTTTTGGCGGGTAAATGTCGTGAAATCAGAATAGCGAATCTTGATTGATATGACTTTACCAGCAAGATTGTCTTGCCTGAGACGCCAGGCAACTTTATCTGATAATGCCATGATTTTGCTTTTCAAAAATTCAATATCATCTGAATCTTCATCAAAGGTAATTTCGTTGCTAACGGATTTAGCTTCCCGACTGGTGTGAATAGGTGAATGGTCGATGCCTGATGCCCTTCTTTGCATATCTTCGGCATTTTTACCAAAGTATTCGGTGAGTTCAGCCATATCAGCACTGGCTAAATCACCGATTGTTTTATAGCCACGTGAACGGAGTCGATCTGCAGATTTAGGGCCAATTCCCCCCCACATTTCCTGAATGTCCAGTGGGGGCTAAAAATGCAGCTTCTTCACCAGGTTTGATGATGTTTATTGAACGTGGCGCCTGGCCTGTTCTAACGCGTGACTTGCCGATGTTGTTAGCAATTTTAGCGATCATTTTGCTTGTGCCAGCTCCAATCGAGATAGGTAACCTGGTTTCCTGGTCTACGCGCTTTTGTAAATCGATACAAATTCTTTCAATCGGTTTTTGAATATCAGTCACATCAATGAAGGCTTCGTCAACTGAAACTTGTTGAACCAATGGACTGATATCTCGTAAAATGTCCATGACTTTGTCAGAATAATCAGAATAGAGACGGTGATTAGTGCGTACAAAAATGAGATTTGGACATAGTTTTAACGCACGGCCAGATGGCATCGCTGAGCGAACGCCGAACTGGCGGGCAGCATAAGATGCGGAAACAATAACCCCCACGGCCTTGTGGGTTGCCTCCGACAACGAAAGCTTTCCCGACGAGGGTGGGGGGGTCAAGTAATTCTTCAACAGAACAGAAAAAAGCATCTAAATCTAAATGAAGAATTTTCGTATTATCATTGTGACTAGTCCAAGGTCAGGCAAGGTCTTTCACTAGATGTCCAGGTTGCGCACCTCTTTGGCGTGGGTTTGAATAAAGCGCCTGCGTGGTGGGACTTCGGAGCCCATCAACATGCTAAAAGTTTGGTCAGCTTCGGCGACGTTCTCAACAGTTACCTGGAACATGGTACGGTTTTCTGGATTCATGGTTGTTTCCCATAGTTGTTCAGGGTTCATTTCACCAAGACCTTTGTAACGAGAGATATTGACGCGTGACAGACCGCCAAATTGCTTGACGATTTCGTTAAGTTGGATTTCGTCATAAGCGTATTTGATGTTTCCCCGTGAGCTAACGCGATAGAGTGGAGGTTGGGCAATATACAAGTGGCCGGCATCTATCAATTCGGGCATATAGCGGAAGAAGAAGGTCAATAGCAAGGTGCGAATGTGGGCGCCATCAACATCGGCATCCGTCATGATGACGATGCGATGATAGCGCAGGCCTTCAATATCGAAACTATCGCCAATACCCGTACCGAGTGCGGATATCATGGCGCGTACTTCGCGGTTACCTAAAATTTTATCCAGACGTGCGCGTTCGGTATTCAAAATCTTGCCACGCAAGGGTAAAATCGCCTGAAAATGCCGGTCACGCCCTTGTTTTGCAGAACCACCCGCTGAGTCACCTTCAACGATGAAAAGTTCGGTCTTTTGGGGGTCTCGTTCGGAACAATCAGCCAGTTTACCAGGAAGGGTCATGCTTTCGAGTGCTGACTTGCGAATGACCAAATCGCGGGCTTTTTTGGCTGCGTCACGCGCACGGGCAGAGGTGAGACATTTTTGAACGATAGCTTTACCAGCGGATGGGTTTTCATCCAGGAAAGTGCCAAAGCTCTCGATGACAACCTGTTGAACATAGGTTTGCACCTCAGGGTTCATCAGTTTGACTTTGGTTTGGCTCTCAAATTGCGGGTCGGGATGTTTAATGCTGACAATGCAAGTTAAGCCTTCGCGTGTGTCTTCACCACTGAAGTTTGGTTCATTTTCTTTTAGCAAGCTGGTTTTACGGGCATAATCGTTGATACTGCGGGTTATCGCGGCACGAAGGCCAGTCAGGTGGGTGCCACCGTCGGTAGTATTGATAGTGTTCGCGAAAGCATAGGCTGATTCGGAGTATGTGTCGGTATATTGCACCGCGAATTCGATACCGATGCCATCGATTTCTTTTCACCTTTGATAATAGGGTGAACAGGCACGCGGTTGCGATTTACATAACGGGCGAATGACGCGATACCGCCTTCAAAGTGGAAGGTCATTTCCTTGCCGATGCGTTCATCAATCAGCTGGATGCTGACACCGCGGGTGACAAAAGCCATCTCGCGAAAACGGTTGGCAAGCATTTCGAATTTAAAGGTGGCATCTTCAAGAAAAATGGTTCTGTCGTAGCGGAAAGTTGTTTCTGTACCACTTAAATTTTCTTTAAAAGTACCAACAACTTTGACGTCTCCCTGGGAGATACCTTTTTCATAGCGTTGGTGGTAAATTTTGTGATCACGTCGAACGGTAACTTCGCACCACTCCGAAAGGGCGTTGACAGCGGAAACACCGACACCATGCAAACCGCCACTGACTTTATAACTGCCACCGCCAAATTTACCACCAGCGTGGAGAACAGTCATAACAACTTGCAGGGCGGATACTTTCTTTTCAGGATGGATATCAACCGGAATACCACGACCATTATCTTTGACGGTAACGCTTTCATCTTCGTGGATAATGACCTGAATATGGTCACAAAAGCCAGCTAATGCTTCATCAACTGAGTTGTCAACGACTTCATAAATTAAATGATGCAGGGCTTTAACGTCGGTACCACCAACATACATACCAGGGCGACGGCGGACGGCCTCAAGTCCTTCCAGAACTTGAATATCACCTGCATCGTAATGTTCTATTTTTTTTACTCAATGCTACACTCCAACCCGTTAAGCAAGAGAATCTTGCTCAACCTTATTTTTTTATAAGATTATCAACATACGCGTGCGCGTTTTTGAAAAAGTGAAAACTTGACACAATAATTATAGTGGACACTAATGCGTGGCCAAATGCGCCAACAATAAGCATCCAAGAGCCATCCTTCGGCAAATTCCAAAGCAGGTGGCTTAACATGGAAAGACCAAACGCCAAAAGAATAAATAATGACGTTTTGAATTTTGTCGCTTGATAGATCAGGCGACTTTGTTTGATCGAATCTAATAATTTTTGTTCATGGCTCACGACACAGTGTGGGGGGGTGAAAATGAACGGAATAATAATCGAGATCAAAACTATAAAAAGAACAATGTAAAGGACGCTTGCAAACGCAGGGGGGATAGGACTGTTGCCAGACTGATGATACACATACCAGGTAAGGAGACCCCCTAATGCTATCAGGAAAAGTGTGATCGGGATGCCAAGAAAATGCAAAAAGTTTTTTTTCCAAATTGTTTGAAACTATATTTGGATGAGGCTAAGCCTGTACTTACAGCAATCGATTTGTAATACCACGTAGTGAGTCCCATTCCCAGTAAGAAAAAAAAGAATAACAAGAAAAATAAACAATCCCTCATTGTGAATTTCAAAGACAGGAGTAATAGAAAGCAGTGATTGTTCAAATATCCGCCAGGAAAACAGGGACGGAATTCCTAATGGAAATGTCCTTAACTCGGAAAACAAGTTGTAATGAAGCGTAAAATTTTTTTAATTGTTCAATAGTTGTAAGCCATTGATCCATAAGGTTTTGTGCGAGTTTTGGCGTTGGCAAAGCTGATAAAATGCTATTTACCAACTGATCAATCCTTAGTTTTGGCCCAAAGACTAAGAACAAGTCAAACAAAAATGGGAAAAGTATCAGGTACAATTTCTCTGAAACTGTTTGATATCCTTGTTTAAATGACTCAATTATTCCGGGCTGATTTAACAGGTTTTGCTCACGTTCCATAACCTTTAAATTATACCATCTATCGGGTAAAAACGATAGTAAATAGGCCTTCAAACATGATAGAATCTTATTATGATAAGGAATAAAATTAGTGTTGTGTTAAGCCGATTTAGCATTGTAAGTGCCTTAGTTGCGTTAAGTTTAACATTGATTTATTTTTTTGCCGGAAGACGTTCCTGCCCGGGTGTTATCCATTCCTGGCCTTCAAATTTCCTTTTCACCCTTGCAGTTAATTCCATTATTTATCGCTATAATAAGCCTTACAGGCGCATATTGGGTTTTGATATCAAATCCCGAAATTGAAAGAAAAGGCTGGCTTGTTCAGCAAGTTTTACCAAATTTGGTTTTGCCAGCAATCAATATATTCATATTCGCACTTATATTAATACAAACGAATAAAAGTTATGAATGGTGGGGGGGTATTCTGTTTGCCGGTGTTTTGACTTTCTCCATTATTTTGTATGCCGAATATCAGGTAATGAAATCTAACGTAAGTACCAATACCATATTCACTGTTTTGCTTATTTCCCTGGCGCATGCTTTGTTTATGGCTTTTACGATTGCTTTACGCGCTTCGATCAGCCGTGTTTTTTTGATTATTCCTGCTATAGTGCTTGCATCAATTTTCGTTTCCTATCGTACGATTTACTTACGCACTGATGGAAAGTTCAAAGCTTACTGGATATATGTGGTAACTTTTATTTGTTTCCAGTTTGCTATTGCACTTTATTACTTATTCCTAACGCCTAATCAATATGGATTGATACTCACCGCAATTTTGTTTGTTTCAAATGCAGTTATTGCCCGAATTGGCCAGGGAGACAGGAAAGACTCTATATAGAGCCATTGGTTATAGGAGTATTCGTTTTAGCGGTGTTACTTCTAGGGAACTTACTTTAATTTTCTCGGTAGGTATGGTAATAAAGCCAGGCTAAATTGCGTTGGTGTAAGGTTTCGGCGATGCCGCCAAGTAGGACACGATTTTTGCCAGTGTCTTCGATATCTTGTTGGGCCAAAAATTCATAAGGATAACGACGTCGGTGGGCTGCCTTGACAATTTTCTTTAGTGTATGCAAATAGTCAACATTCATCTGAACTTTGTCATCAATTTCGCCCCGCAAGATAATGTCGCCATGTCCCTGGATAATATTTTCCAAGCCCATTTCGCTATAACGTATTAGTGTAGAGAGCAAAACGTCATAATCTCCACCTACGAAAAAGGGAACGGGCATAAAGGAATCACCCGCGAAGAGAATGCGGTCTTCTTCAAGCAAAACGGCTACTGAGTCGTCCGAATGCCCGGGTGTGGCAAAAATTTGAATTTGTTTTGCCGATTCGAAGGAATAAACTGCCATCTGCGACAGTAATATCAGGTGGGATGATACAGATATCTTTGAAATACATGCCACCTTCAACAGCTTCATTTAGTGCGGACATGGACTTTTCAATCATGTATTTACGGCACAAATCATGGCTGATGATTGTTGCATTTGGGAAGAAGCAATTGCCCCAGCTATGATCAGCATGATGATGTGTGTTGATGACGTATCGAACCGGCATCATTAATTCGGATTCAAGAAAATGTTTGATGTGGGGGGGTTTCTTCGGGCATAAGCGTGTCAATAAGAACAGCCCATTGTGGACCAATTATTGCGCCGGCTGTTACTTGCGCGTAAATTTCGCTTTGGAACCAATATACATTATCAGAAACGCGTTCTTTTTGCATCGTTTGACCCGTATTGTATTGAACAATAGGATAGCATAAGCGTTATTTATTGTCAAAAAAAATGACCTTAAATAAAGTTGAAGATGTGGCTTTAATTAATGAATATTTTTACGCGTGCCTAAATAAATACCATATCCGCCAAATACAATGAGGAGAAGCCAAAAGACCCATTTTGGCGTGCTTTGTTCTTCGTGGTAACGACTGGATTTATCTGTGTTAACACCGCGTTGGGTTGGGCTTGGCGTAAACGTTACGTTGATATTCTGGGACTCTTCTGTAGATGTGTTTAATATTATGATTTCTGTTGATGTGTCTTCATATGATGGGGGTTTCATCAACGGCAGGTGTACGGTCAGAGTATCGCGCTGTTTGAGTGGTAAAAAAACGCCGTCATGGTTTGATGTTGTGAATTTTGGGTAAGTTCCGGCAATGGAGTAGATGTTTTTACACTGCTTTTAGTGCTGGTACTTGTTGGACTGCGGTATACAAAACCCGTAGGGGGGTGGGTGAATTCGATATAGGGTAAGGGGGGGTTGATGTAGGGCGTCCTTGCGTGCTTGTTCTCGTAGGTGTATGCGTGTTTGTTGGTTCAAGCGCATTAGTTTTGCTTCAATGGGTCCAAAAGTTTGTTGAATTGTGTCGCCATTGAAAACAACAAGTTTGTAATAGTAAGTTGTTTCGGGACTAAGACCAGTATCTATATATTTATAATTTTCGCCGGATTGTACATCACCTTTACGCGAAAAATCATTGCCTATCGGTTTGAATTCGCCATTCGATTTGTCGGATTTCAAAAGTCTGTAATGTGTCATATTCGCTTCACTGAAGCTTGACCAGGTCAAAGTAATAGTTGTGCTGCCAGCAGCGCTTGAAGTAAAGTCTTCAACGACTGTTTTATCAAATCCGATTGTAAAGGGTGTGTAGTTAAGGTCATCTATTAAATTAGGTCGTTGGGTAAAGGCATTGTTGATGTCGGTCTCGATTGTTCGGTTAGCGGTGTTGCAACGCACCGTTTGTCCAAAATATCTGCCTGTTCCTTCTGGTTCAGCACCGACATTGTCATACCCGTGGGTGACAGTACTCCCGTATTTAGGGTCAAACCACATGAGTGGATATTGGTTTTCATTGTTTGAAGCGCAAAATTGCTGCGAATTAATCACTTCAGCGCAAGGAGAGTTATCATAAGAAAAACGCAAACTGACCAAAGATGCAGTTGAGTTTCATCCATAAAGACGTCATAAAACTTGCCACAATGGGTGAGTTCATAATTTGGGGGGGCATTTTATCGATAAATGGTTGATTGTTATCGTGGTCAATAACAAAAAGCGCATTGCCGGGTTGGTCTGACTTAGCGGAAAAACCACTAAAAACGGATCTGAATAAATTCTTTCCAAATTGATATATTCGCCGGCGATACCTGCTGATAACTGTCGGGGCTCCGCGCCAAGACGTTTGTTGTCGTCAAATGTGCAATTTTCGCTGGCAGAAGAAGGAAAGACATTCTCACCCCCCCAGTAATTATGATTAACGTTACCAAGAGCTGATTGATGGCAAAAGACCTGCTTACCACCAGGATTATTGTTTGTTATCATGTTGCCAGTCAGTTTGAGTTTGCCAGTGCTGGTACCTGCTTCACGTCTTATTGCTGAGAGTGTGTTGTCCCGAATATCGTTAAAAAGACTGAGAGATTACCGCTATTGTCCTTGAACAAAATAGCATTTTTACCGTTTTCCAGTGTGTTTTTCTGTATCGTGACACTGTTCGGTGAATTGACCACTATCAAGTCGCGTGAAACGTCATAACAGGCACCATCATCAATTATCAGATTTTGAATAGTCACTGACTCGATAATATTAAGCATGGCATGGTCGCAGTTTGGTTCCTGGGTTGTAATTTTGGCGTTATCGAAGCCATTAATAACAACAGGAAAATCGATGAGAACGGGAAAAGTCTTTATTTTATAATCAGCGACAATGTTAATTTTGATGCCTGATAAAAGATTTTCTTTGGCATGTTTAATCGCCGCTCTCAATCCTGTACCTTCGCCATCGAGTTCATCTAGGCTTTCGTGATTGAAAAAACAAAGTGTAGTTTCGTAAGGTTCACATTCTTCAGAAGTATTAACAACAAACAATTCTGTTTGAGATAAAAGGGGGGGATGCTGCATTTTTGCATCAACTGCATCGCGGGATATAAATGGCGTTAGCAAGCCGAATATAAAAAGAACGGAAATAAGAAAAGATAAAATAAATGGGCGTTTGTTCATGACGCTACATTATATCATTTAATGTGTGGGTGAAAACGCTATGATAAAATCGAAACATGAAAAAAAATTTCAATTAAAAGACCTGGAAATCGACTGGTTTCTTCTAATTAACGGATTTGGGAGCTTGCTAACAGGGACAGTTTTGGCAAATAACCGCCCAAGAGAGTGGGATCTAATCAGTTTATTTTCAACGGTAATTTTCTGGGCAACGCTTTATTTATTGCAACGAACTGCGCGTAGATTGTCAACACCGCTTGTTATTGATGATACAAGATTAGCTACGGGAAAAAGAAGATTAACAGTAATGGATTATTTGCCAGGGTTTGGCCTTTTGGCAGTTATTTTAGTTTGTTTTTATTTCTTACTCAAACAAGGCGTTTTAATCGGTATAAATTTGGTTTGGATTAGTCTGATATCCATCGTTGTTTTTGTTCAAAATTCACGAGTTGCTGAACGTTTTACAGCACCTATGTCGTGGCTATTCAAGAGCATTGTTATTTCTCCGCTGTTGCTTTTCTTAGGCATTTCTGTGCAAGCAGTTGATATAAATGGAATGGAATTCTTATTTGCATTATCTCTGTTTTCTTTGATGCTTGCTTCATTCCTGGCTATGGAGTTCCAAAAATACAGCGAAGCACCTTCAGAACAAAAAAAGACTTTAATCCAAAACATTGGCATTGAATCGACAATACGTCTGCATCGAGTAACTATATTAATTAGCTATGCTGCCTTAGTGGTTTATCTATATCTGACAGGAAGTTTGAGAACAAATTGGGCCATGATGCTTGTATCACTCATTAGCTTTTTACAAATGTTTTTGCTTTATCGAATTTCATTAGGAATGAAACCAAATTACACTTTAATCAAAGCAAGTGCTTATATGCAAATGCTTAGCTTTGTTTACCTGTTCATTTTCAATACAATTCTTATATAAGGAGATACTATGAAACCAAAATTGGCGATATCGCACCCGATTTTGAACTGTTGGACCAGGACGGTGTTTCACATAAACTTTCGGATTATCTGGGTATGCCTGTTGTGCTGTACTTTTATCCAAAAGATAATACACCAGGTTGTACAACTCAGGCTTGTAGTTTTAGAGACAGTTTTGCTAAATATAAGCAAAAGGGGGGGATTACAGTTCTTGGGGGGGTCAGCAAAGACAGTGTCAAGTCACATGCAAAGTTTCAAGAGAAATACGAATTGCCATTCATACTTTTAGCTGATACTGAACATCTCGTGGCAGAAAATATGGTGTCTGGGTGCTAAAGAAGATGATGGGACGTGAGTACATGGGTATGGAACGCACAACATTTGTCATCGACAAAGATGGCAAAATATTGCATGTTCTGGAGAAAGTTAAACCACAAAACCATGCTGAAGAAGTATTGGCATTGTTTGACTAACAAAAAGAATTGATTGAAATAATAAGTCGCTTACTTAGCTTGCGGTGATGTATGTTTTTACTGCAAGCTAAGGACGATTTTGCCAGATTGCCAAAGGTCTTCAATGTCGTAATAACTGCGAGCATCTTCTGAGAAAAGATGAACGACAACATAGGCATAATCCAAGATGACCCAGTCTTCGTTATTGGCTCCTTCGACGATTGGATTGTAGCCTGTTTCAAGTTTTATTTCTTCATCAATAGCTTTTATCAGGCTACGCAAAAGACGCGGGCTTGGTGCAGTAGCGATGACAAAGCAATCTGTGAAATCGGATACTTCGGAAATATCCAAAATTAAAATATTTTCAGCGAGTTTATCTTCTAAGACATTAACGATTTTTCGCGCAAGTTCAATAGGTTTCAGTGATCACCTCAACAAAAGTTTCATTATTTGTTCTATTTTAGCATTGTTTTGTGAATTGATTTGTAAATTGGCCCACCAGGCTGTAAATGGCTTTCGTACAAAGTTACACAATCAGCAAGTTGCTTGCCGAAATCAGTAAGCAGGTTTTGATTCACCAAAGTGTTGATATCTGTAAAAGTGTCAGTAGTGGAGTAATCTTTTATCCGTGCAAGCGTAATATGTGGGGAAAAACGCTGACGATTTAGGGGGAGTATTGGTTTTAGTGTATTAGTGACACGCTTATAAACAGAAAGCAAAGTGTTATGGTCTTCAATGCCCATCCATAAAATGCGTGGTTTGTGGACATTGGGAAAACAACCAAGGCCTTTAAATTGCAATGTGAAATTATCACTTTGTGCTAGTGATGTATCTAATGCATATATTATGTTTGGAATCAACGAAATGTCTGTATCACCAAGGAAAGAGAGCGTAAGATGCAAATTTTGTGGTTTGGTCCAGTTAAGCGCTCGGTTTTTTTGAAAGGTTTGGATAGCTTTCTCTTAACATAATACAACGCTGGACAATTTCAGCATTTAAAGAAATGGCGACAAATAATCTCTTTTGCTTTTCCATTATATATATTCCAAGCTTATTATCCCACACTTTATTAAATCCAGAATTGTGTGGTATAAAATAGATACCCTGCTGTGTTTGTGATGTAGCAAATAAGTTTTGGGCCAACACCTTTAAAAAGGATCCGAACTTTTCAGGTAAAGTGATAGACGTAAGTTAGTCAAGACTGAGCCGGAAGGTAGGATCATCCTGCTTATTAGCAGGTTCAAAACCACCCTGCACACGGCATAGCGGGGCTTGCTTTATCAATTTATGAATAAAGGGGCCTAAGAGCCTAATGAAAAAGATATTTATTAGTTTGCTACTTCTGACAATCATTCTTCCGAGCTTGACTGCTTGTGCGTATTTCCATGACGGTAAAATCAGTCAGGATAAATTACCTTGGAAAAAAATCTGGGGGGGAAGTCTTGCAGGAAGTAGATTTTACAAGACGAACATTAAATTGGGAAGAAGTAAACAACGTTTATGAGCTAAAACGCAGTTCTGACCAGGGCTACTTTATGTCTGTTTTTCCTAAAAATGGCCGTAGTATATCTACAAGTAACCTGGTCTTTAGTGACACAAAATTCAGTGTTGAAGCAAAAAAAGGTTACCGGTTCCGATGAAACTAGCTATGGCTTGGTTTGTCGATATCAAGATAAACAAAATTTTTATGGCTTTTCAGTTTCGACAGATGGGTATGCTGGAATATATCGTGTAGAAGATGGCAAAACCAGCCTGTTGTCTGGTGAAAATTATCTTTATACAGAATTAATTGAAATGCATGATGGCGTAAATATGATTGTGGCAATTTGTCAGAATGAATCATTGCGCCTTGAAATTAATGGCGTTGAAGTATTGCGTGCAACTGATGACCGCTTTCAGATTGGTGAAGTAGGTTTTTTTCTGGAAACAGCACAAGAAGGCAACGCATCTGCTTTATTTAATCATTTTATAGTCGTAAAACCCTAAATGAGAATCTATTTTGATATGGTTGGCTGTAGGCTCAACCAGGCTGAAATTGACCTTTATGCAATGAAGTGCTTAGCAGAAGGTGATTCTCTAGTTAGCAAGGCTGGCGACGCAGACCGTATTATTGTTAACACTTGTTGTGTCACCAAGAAAGCGGCAGCAGATTCCCGCAAGATGGTTCGTAAATATCAACGTGAAACAAATGCAAATGTTGTAGCGATGGGTTGTTGGCCAAGCGCGATGCCAGAAGATGCTTATCAATCCTGGATGCTGAAGATATTATTTACAATGATGAAAATTTTGCTTACTTGAATATGGAACTATAGATTTATCGGAAGTTAAAGATAAGCCGAAACTAGGTCAACGACAGCGCACGAGGGCATTTGTCAAGGTTCAGGATGGTTGTCTTAATCAATGCGCTTTTTGTTTGACAACGATCGCCCGAGGACGGGCGCGAAGCGCGCGACAAGAAGATATAGTTCGATATATCAACAAATTGGAAAAACTTGGGAATAAGGAAATTGTTCTCACAGGTGTGCAACTGGGAAGCTGGGGGGGAGTTGATTTGGGTGAAAGCCTAAGAATAGCTGATTTGATTAAAACAATCTTATCTGAAACTGGAATACCCCCCCGAATTCGTTTGTCATCAATTGAACCATGGGATATTTCAAAAGAATTGATAAACCTTTTTCAAAACGAACGATTATGTAATCATTTGCACATCCCTGTACAAAGTGCATCAGATAAAATATTAAAATCAATGCGGCGTCCATTAACCAGAGAAAAGCTTGAAGATCTGTTTTCAATGATTAATAAATTTGCACCAAACGTTGCCATAACGAGCGATATTTTGCTCGGTTTCCCTGGAGAAGATGAAAATGATTTTAATGAAACATTGTCCTTTATTAGAAATTCAGGAATGAGTGGAGGACATGTCTTTAGCTTTTCATCAATGCCCGGCACTGTGGCTGAAAGGATGGAAGGACAAGTGCAAGCCAGTATCACGAAAGAACGCAATAAAATTGCCAGGGATTTGCTAGATCAACTAAGCTATAAATACAAGCGAAAAAGGTTAAATACAGAAGACAAGGTTTTGTTTGAAAGTAAATTGCGTATAGGAGAGCAGTTCTTTTGGTCTGGCTTGACTATGGATATGCTTAGAGTGTTGGTGCCGAGCGAATTGAATTTGAAGAATTGTATTTATCGAGTAGAATTAGGTAAAATGAACGAAAATGGTCGCTTATTTGGAAAGGTTATAAGCGACTAAGTTTCTACGTATTCTGATGAATAATACTTGACGCAAAAGCAATTCGGGTAGAATTCATTGGTTATAGATTAGATTACTGCATCCTGTCATAGTGTCACAGGATATGAAAGGAAAATTTGAAATGACGAAACGAACTTATCAACCCAAACGACGCCGACGCGTACGTGAGCATGGATTTCGAGCGCGCATGAAACTGCTGGCGGTCGAGAAGTATTGAAGCGACGCCGCCTGCGTGGTCGCCATAAATTGGCTGCTGTAGCTAATAACCACGTCAAAAGAGTTACCTGGTAGCCCATAAAGAAAAAAAATTTGTGAACAATGTTCCAGAGAGATATCGGATTAAGAGTTCCCAGCAAATACTTGAAATCAAGCGTTTTGGGGGGGATTCTTTTTCTGACTCAAATTTAGTTTTAGTTAAAAAGCGAAATAAAATATGCTACCCCAGATATGCAGTTATAGCCAGTAAAACTGTGGGTGGCGCTGTACAAAGAAATCGGTGTAAAAGAAGATTACGAAACAGGGCTAACGCATATTTAGATAAGATAAAGCCTGACTACGATATACTCTTAATCGCCAGGCAAGCAACATTAAATTGCAGCCCTGCGGAACTTGACAGAACTTTTTACAATTTATTTAAAAAAAGCGAAACTCTTGGAAGCTGAATGAATTCGCACGATGAAAATGTGGTGAAAACATATCCTGACCCACCACTGAAAAACTTGAAACTAAACTTATCGACATTACCACGATATCTCTGCCTGCTCTTTATAAAGGCTTATCAACGTTGGATTTCACCTGGCATCGCTCAAAATTCATGCAAATACTATCCAACATGTTCACATTACGGATACCAGGCAATTTATAAATATGGCGTTATAAAAGGTGGCTGGCTAACCATAAAGCGTCTTGCAAGGTGCAATCCGTTTAGTGATGGTGGAATCGACCCGGTTCCTTAACAAAGGAGATTGATGAAAAACAAATCTTTAAATTAGTATTGCTAGCTGTTATAAGCTTGTTATTACTTTCGGGGGGGTGTGCGGTTGGCCCAATAGCTCAAAGCACGCCTGGATTAAGCGCAAACGATACGCATGTATTCGTGTCTGCACAAAGCAAGGTTTATAAAATTGATTTAGAAACTGGCATGGAAGTGTGGCAATATCCTGTTGATAAAACACGCATGGTAGTTTATGCCCCAGTTTTGCTGGATGGTGAAGATCTAATCTTCGGCGATATGTTCAACAAATTATACAGGTTGAATATTGATAATCCTCAACAAAAAGTATGGGAATTTCTAGATGCAAAAGGATGGTATCAAGCTAAAGTTGCTCAAGCTGATGGCATTATCGTAGCACCTAATACTGATCGCAATGTATATGGAATAAACGCTAATGATGGCACACTGAAATGGACGCATGAAGATAATTTCGCATTTATTTCCGAACCTGTAATTATAGGTGAAACCGTTGTAATAAGTTCGCAGGACCATGAAATTCTATGGTTAGATCTTCAAACCGGAGAAGAAATAGATGCGTTTTCTATGCAGGGTGCGGTCATAGCATCTCCCTTTTATCTTGAAGAGACTGGGTTGATTTATGTAGGCAGCCTTGGAAACGAATTTATTGCCATTGATGCGAATACGCATCAGGTCAAATGGCGTTATGACGGATCGATTGAAAAATTATCGGGTATTTGGGCAAGACCCATCTATCTTCAAGGACAACTGATTTTCAATGATGACCTAGGCAATATCGTATCAGTTGACCCTAAAACTGGCGCGGAAAACTGGGTATTAATAGAACAAGGCAAAATGTTTGCTGGTTTGGTGGCAGTGAATGAAGATAGTTTTCTTGTTGCTGCTGAAAATGGCAGCGTAAGAGCTTTTGATATCAACAGAAAACCACTATTGCAATTTGAAATTGAAAAAGCCACAATCTATACAACGCCAATCGTAACGGATGATCTCATCATCATAGCCCCCCCTATGGGTGCCAAGTATTTACTTTATGCGTACCCCCCCATAGAAATTACTGGCTTGCCACAGTGGACATTCCCACCTGAGAAATAAGGAGATAGAAAATGAACATTTGGGAACTGATTATCGTCCAACCGATGACCAATATTCTTCTCTTTATTACCATGTTGGTGAAGAACTTTGGTGTCGCAATTATTTTATTTACACTTCTAATCAAGTTGCTGACCATCCCATTGACTGCAAAGCAAGTAAAATCGCGTCGTGAAATGGCTGAGCTTCAAAATGACCCCCAATACAAGAAAATCATGGAGAAGTATAAGGATGACCGGGAAAAACTGGCACTTGAACAACAACGTATTTACAAAGAAAAAGGAATAAGTCCCTTTAGTTCTTGTTTGCCACTCCTTTTGCAAATGCCAATTATTTTTGGCCTTTACCAATCGATTATGCGAGCGATGGCGAGCACACCAGTTGAATTGCTAAAACTTGAACGCCTGATTTATCCTTTCCTGGATGTAAGTAAAATCATACCTATCCAAAACCGTTTCTTGTGGATGGATTTAGGGCAACCTGAACGTTTGAACGTTTTTGGTGTTGGTATCCCTGTGTTGGCAATTTTGGTATTCGTCACTTCGTGGTTGCAGAGTAAAGCGATGGCAGCACCTGACGCTGGTGGAGACCCATCCATGGCTGCGACAACAAATAGCATGAATGTAATGATGCCGTTGTTTATGGGTTATTTAGCCTATCAATATTCCGCAGGATTAGCACTTTACTTTGTCATTTCTAACCTTTCAACGATGTTAATCTATGCATTGATGGGTGAAATGAATTTGAAGAATCTTAATCCTTTCAAAAAGGAAAAGACCACTGAGCCAGCCAAAAAAAGTTGTAGATTCAACACTTATAAATAACGGTGAAAACGATATGCCTGAAAAACAATCCGAAAAACACCTGTTAAACCATCTGCGAGATCATCTGCAAAAAGAATGAGACCGAAAAAGAAAAAGGATTAATGGACAAAGATGTTTGAAAGAGAGTGTGAAATGACACAAATAAGGGCATCGCTCGAATCAATCGCACCAACAGTTGATGAAGCGATTCGAAAAGGACTTGAACAATTAAGTCTGACACGTGATGATGTGGATGTGCAAATTTTGGATGAAGGGAAAAAGGGTTTCTTCAGATTTGCGTCCCGGCAAGCGCGTGTGAAACTTTTGGTAAAACCAAAGGATTCGCAATTAAACTTTGCTGCCGAAGCATTATCCGAAAAGACAGAAACTATTTATGAGAATAACCATGTTGTTCAAACCTTACAAAAAAATATTCGATATTATTAAACTTGATGTGGAACTCGAAACTACCATTGAAGACCAGGAAGATGGACGTATCCCCGTAACAAAAATCAACATTGAAGGCGATAACCTGAAATTTTTAGTTGGCAGGAAAGCGGAAGTACTCAATTCACTGCAATATATTCTGAGTTTAATTGCCAGCCATAAGGAGAATCAATGGGTTCCTGTACAGTTGGATATTCAAAACTATCGCGGAAAACGTGAAAAAGCCATCCAGAAAATGGCACGACGAATGGCTGAACAAGTTATCGAAACTGGTAAAAGACAATCTTTGGAACCTATGGGCCCGAGTGAACGTCGAATGGTTCATATCGCTTTGCGTAAAAATGACCAGGTATACACGGAATCGGTTGGCGAAGAACCATATCGAAAAATTGTTATTTATCCAAAAGATAAGGTGATAAGACATGCGCGCTTTAGACATCATCTCCAAAAAAAACGTGACCGTTTAGAACTATCTAAAGATGAAATTACATTTCTGATTGATGGATACACGCGCGACGAAATTCCTGATTACCAAATGGCTGCCTGGGCGATGGCAGTCTTACTTAATGGCATGACACACGAAGAGACTGCGCATCTGACGAATACGATGGCAAACTCTGGCGATGTTCTCAATCTTGCTGAGTTAAATTCAATTATTGTCGATAAACATTCAACTGGTGGCGTGGGTGATAAAACCACGCTTAGCATTGCTCCGATGGTTGCTGCTTGCGGACTGGCAGTTGGAAAAATGTCAGGTCGTGGACTTGGCTATAGTGGTGGCACAATTGATAAGTTGGAATCCATTCCTGGATATCGGGCTGAATTATCCACTGAAGAGTTTATTTCTCAACTAAAGGATATAGGTATTGTTTTAGCGGGTCAAAGTCTTGATTTGGCACCTGCTGATGGAAAGCTTTACGCTTTACGTGATGTCACTGGAACAGTTCCTTCCATTCCCTTGATTGCGTCATCAATAATGAGTAAGAAAATTGCTGCGGGTGCTGAGGCGATTGTCTTAGATGTAAAAGTTGGCGAAGGCGCGTTCATGAAGACTTTTGAAGATGCACGTGAGTTAGCTAAAGTCATGGTAAACATAGGTAAATTGAGTAATAGACGCGTTATTGCCTTGCTTAGTCCCATGGATCAGCCATTGGGTATGGCTGTTGGAAACGCACTTGAATTGAAAGAAGCCGTTCTCACCTTGCGGGGAAAAGGACCCGAAGATTATCACGAACATTGTTTGAACATAGCATCGTATATGTTATTGCTGGGTAAAAAAAAGCAAATTCGTTAGAAGAAGCCAGAATTATGGCACAAAAAGCATTAACGATGGAACTGCTTTTGAAAAATTTCGTCAGTTTGTTGCTGCACAAGGTGGTGACCTTGCCTGTATTGATAATCTTGATTTGCTGGCTAAAGCAGAAAACATTTTGGAGATTACCGCGGAAAGTTCCGGTTATATCGCAGAAGTAAACGCCCAAGACGTTGGTGAAGCCAGTGTTATATTGGGCGGCGGACGGACTAAAAAGGGTGACTTAATCGATCCAGCTGTTGGCGTAATGGTATACGTCAAGATAGGTGACTATGTAGAAAAAGGACAAAAGGTATTTGATGTCCACTATAACAAAGCCGAACTCGTTCAAAACGCGATTGATAAACTAAAGGAATCTATTAAATTCAGTGAACAGCCGGTTCAACCACCACCGCCAAATTTAGGTGTGATTGGAATGTGAAAAACAGACCCGGTTCGCCGGGTTTTTTTTATTTGAAAACAGGGAAAGTATGTTAAGAGAACGAAAAGATATCAGAAATATAGCTATCATAGCCCATGTTGACCATGGTAAACAACGCTCGTGGATGCGATGCTAAAACAAGCAAGGATTTTTCGTGAAAATCAGCAAGTTGAAGACCGCGTTATGGATTCTAATGAATTGGAACGCGAAAGGGGGTATCACAATTTTAGCCAAAAACACGTCTATCGTTGTGCCAGATCCGCAAAGTGGAGATATGATCCGTATTAATATTGTTGATACACCTGGACATGCTGATTTTGGTGGCGAAGTAGAACGAATTATGAACATGGTCGATGGTGCGTTGTTAATTATTGATTCAGTGGAAGGCCCCCCCAAACCACAAACCAGATTCGTTTTGAAGCAAGCTATTGAAAAGAAAATTCCAACAATTGTGGTTATCAATAAACTCGAAAGGCGTGATGCTGATCCCAAAAACGCGTTGGATAAGACATTTGATTTGTTTGTTGAATTGAATGCTGATAACAATCTCCTGGATTTCCCTATTGTTTATGCAGATGGTCTACAGGGCAAAGCAGGCTATGATGAACATTTGAATGATAACTTGCAGCCATTGTTTGAAACAATCATAAGAAGAATTCCTGGACCTATGATTGAAGAAGATACACCATTCCAAATGCTGGTCACTAATCTTGGATATGATGAGTATAGCGGTGTAACAGCAACAGGACGTATTCATGCTGGGACTATTAAATCCGGTGAACAAATCTCACGCATTAAACTGGATGGCAGCGTTGAGAAGACCATGGCTAAATATCTGTTTGCTTATATTGGACTTGAACGCGTTTCCATAAAAGAAGCTAAGGCTGGTGATATCATCACCATTGCTGGTTTGAAAGAAATACAAATTGGCGAAACTTTAACTAACCCTGAGTATACAGTTGCATTGCCTTCAATTGAAGTACAAAACCAACAGTTAGAATGAGTTTCGGAGTAAACACATCTCCTTTTGCCGGACGGGAAGGGAAGTATTCGACCAGCCGAAAAATCTGGGAACGCTTACAGGAAGAAACCAAGACAAACATTGCTTTGAGGGTTTCGCAGACAGAGCAAAAAGACGTGTTTTCTGTGTCTGGACGTGGCGAGTTGCATCTTTGCATTCTTATTGAAACAATGCGCAGAGAAGGCTACGAATTTCAGGTTAGTCGACCTGAGGCTATCATCATTACTGAAGAAGATGGAACAAAAACGGAACCCTTTGAAGAGCTTCATGTTGATGTGAACCCTGATTTCGTTGGTGTTGTTATCGAAAGTCTTGGCAGCCGGCACGGGCGTATGGAGGAAATGTCAAATAACCCTGATGGAACCGTGCATTTACGTTTTACAATACCCACCCGTGGTTTGCTGGGATATCGCTATCGGTTTTTGAATATGACCCACGGACAAGGAATTATGAACAGCTTTTATATCGGCAATTGCCCATTGGAAGGTTCTTTTGAAACGCGTGACAGTGGATCAATTATCGCTATTGAAGAAGGTGTTACAACAACATACGGTCTAAAAAAAACGCTGAACAAAGGGGGGGTATCCTGTTTGTTCAGCCAGGTGTTGAAGTATATGAAGGAATGATTGTCGGTGAAACAGGCCGGCCACAGGATCTGGCAATTAATGTAGTAAAGAAAAAAACATCTTACGAACATGCGACAGTCCATTCGCGATATTGACGAAAGACTGAAAGTTCCCAGAGAAATGAGTTTGGACGAACTCGTTGAATATCTTTCAGAAGATGAACTTTTGGAAGTAACACCGAAAAATTTACGTCTTCGAAAAAGAATTCTTAATACGCATGACAGACTTCGTTACCAAAAACGGGTGAAGATAGTGAGCTGTAATGGACTCATTTTTGTTACTGTTCCTAAAAACACTAGATTGGCAGTAAACTGGTGCTTAGTTTATACTTCCTAATGGTTATATTCTAACGAACCACCTTGTGGATAGGAAACAAACATCATGTCAAAACTAAAAACAAATGCATTGACAGGAAAAAGGTCGTTATTTTTAGCTATAAATGGTCTGACATATTTGGGTATAACTGTATACCAATGGTACTGCTATTTTAGTTTACGTTCATTTTTTTTGAAGACCCAAAATCACCTTGGCTGGTGCTTTTCTTTATCCCACTTGTTTTTGGCATAATATATATTCTGTTAGCGGTATTAAATCAAAAGAAAGTAAATGCTATCCAAAAGTTTCTTGACAGTATTAGTAGAAATCGAAAAGTAATAACAATAATTGTATTCTTTGTTTCAACAGTAACAATATATATCATTAGCCATCTCGTAAAACTAGATGACGCATTAATAAATGTCGGCATGAGTGGTGTCGGATTGCTTTTATATAGCATGGTTCTGATACTCTTGTTTTTTATATTATTTAAGGGGGGGAACGGTCAAGCCGTTTCATCGACAATCGATTTCTTTCAATAACACTTTTGGTTATTGCCATAACTTGGTTAATCATTTCGATCACCAAGTTTGGGCTTGAACCAGACGTGGCTTATTGGAATGTTGCCGCTGTACCAGTTTTATGGTTCGTCTTAATATTTGTTTTATGTGTCATATTGTTACTCAGCAACCATTTTGATTGGATAAGCAATAAACTTAGTTGGTTTTCCACTTCTAAAGGTGAAAAACTTCTAGAGATAATCATTATTATTGCAATATGGGCTGTAGCCTCTTTCATATGGATAAAAGCCCCCCCATATTCAAACAGCTACTTTTTAACTGCACCACAGGCACCTGACGGACACTATTGGCCAAGCAGTGATGCCAGGCTGATGGATTTAGGAGGACAATACTTAATCATTGGCGGGAAACTTGAAACGCCATATTTTTCAGAAAAGCCTTTTTATGGACTTTTTCTTGGGATTTTGCATTTTCTATTTGGACAAAACTACGAAATAATCACGAACGTGCAAATAATTATTCTTGCGCTTTTTCCGGTTTTTATCTATTTATTAGGGAAGGCGTTTTCTAATCGAATTCTTGGAATAGGACTTGCCATTTTTGCTGTTTCGAAGGAATTGAATGCTATTTTTTCGACTTATAAAATTTCAGTTTCTAACTCAAGATTGATGATGACTGAGTTTCCAACAGCTCTTGTTTTGGTCATACTGGCTTATGTCATGGTTAAATGGTTTAAAAATAAGAGTTCAGACAAGAAATACCCAGTCCTGGCGGGAATTCTTTTAGGCATAGCCATTTTTACCCGCACGAACAATGTAATTGTTTTATTCGCAGTAATTGCTTTTGTAATTATTGTTATGCGAAAGAACATTAAAATCGGATTCAGACAGGTTGGAATTCTTTTGATTGCTGTCTTAATCGTAATTGGTCCGTGGATTATATACAATCAGATAAATTATGGCAGAGATCCTTTAACCTGGAAAATCCAGGAAGCCATTAAAAACCGGTTTTTTTAAATCAAATACCAGAGGTTTCAATGAAATAGACCTTGGCTCAAAAACTGTTCAAGTTGAAATACAACCAAGATATCTGGAATCTCATTCAAATCAGAGCATTTCGAGTTTAAATGCTTATGATTTTAACTATCCTGTAAATAGTTTTGTTTTCAATAATTACAATCAGAATTATAACGACCAAGCACAGACTGAAAATACTGATTTCTACAAAAGCAAAACTTCAATAGTAGTTGGGCATCTTTTAAATAATCAAATTAAATCGTTATTTGTATTACCCTTTCAAATTTATCCTGCCAGACTTACCTACGTTTTAGACCAGGAATATTGGCAAGAACCAGTGACATGGAATGGGAATATGCCTGCTGAAGGCATTATTGCTTTCGTTGTAAATCTTATTATTTTATCGTTTGGATTGGCTTTTGCATGGCGACATTTTGGATGGACTGGTTTGATACCTTTAATAATCCAAGTTTCTTACCATCTATCAAATGCGCTTGTGCGCACATCTGGAAGTCGATATCTCGTTGCGGTTGATTGGGTCGTTTATTTTTATTTCTTGCTTGGTATATGGTTTTTACTTCAGGCAGTAAACTTAATTCCAAAAGTAAATCCTAATATTCAAAAAGAACAGACTGGTTATAAAAATCAATTTTGGATAGTTCTCGTTATAGGAGTAGTAATCGGGCTGTTATTGCCGGTATTAAACATAACTTTTCCAGTCAGATATACAAATGAGACGAAAGAACAGGTCTTTGAACGATTGCCTATAAGCAGGATAGAAGAAGAAACTGAATTTAACTTAGAGCATATACAAAGTTATTATGAATCACCAAATTCATTTTTCTTGTATGGGCGAGAACTCTATCCGGAACATGGTGAAAACACAGAAATACCAGCCGGATGGGCTGTCACTTTTACCTTATTGACCCCCCTGATCAACATCAAATCATATTGCCTTACAATAGAGAAGTTACTGAATTAATTCCAGCAGGCGAAGATTTTATTGTTTTTGGATGCAAAGACCCTAAAAATGATATGTTAATTGCTCATTTAGGCTACTTTGTTCAATCGGATCGGTTTATTTTATCGACATCAATCGAAATAGACGAAACATGTGAATAATTCACATGTGGGAAAAATAAATGTATATCATCTAAAATGCTATAATGTGCTTATGAAATTAGATTACACACAAACAAAACCAAATAAAACGATAGATATGAACCTGAATTTATTCAAAAAGGGCAGTCATGACTGGCTGGTGATTTTCATATTTATCATAATGGGTTCACTTATAGGATATGGCATAAGTTTATCCAAGACACCGCTTTATGAAGCTACAGCGTTGGTAACATCTAATATGCATTTAAATCCTGCTGGTCCTGTGAACGAGTTTATGCTAGACGCTCAAATAAACCATATTGGCGATTTATACTTTAATAAAACTGTAGTCCAAAAACTGCTTGAAACCGAAAACGAAAAAGGCCTAAACATAAGTTATGATGAACTAAAAAAACATAGCTAGCGTTGAAAGAAGAATGTTAAGCTCATTAATAAAGGTTCGTCATGCTGACCCAGCGATTGCCTCTCAAATTGCGAGCGATTGGGCTGAAATTTTATATAAAACTTTGCAAGATGCATATCCATATGCGGTGAAAGTATCCATCGCAAAAAAATAAACTACTCCTGCTTGAAAAATGTGCAAGTGCCAAACCCTCTGAAAATAACGATTGGAAACAAGTTTGTGAATGGATAAACGAAGACGATATAGAACAATCTATTTCAGAAGCAGAAGATATAATTATAAATAACAGCGATAAGACCTTTGGGCTGAGTGATTATTTAAATATCAGTCAATGGCAGCCAGCTGAAATACCAACTAAACCGATAAGTTATCATCGTGGATCGATGGTCTTTGCGGGTGGTGTTATAGGTTTTATTCTCGCAATGGTATTTTTTGTGCTCAGGAATAAAAAGCATGATTAAAGAGAAATTTGCAAACATTTGCTCCAGAATAAGTTCTTTGATGTTTGCCGCAATGTTTTTATTTCTTCCGTTTACTAGTTTTCCATTAATATCTAAATTGTTTGGTGGGGCGTCTGTCGCACCGCTGTCGGTCTTACCTGCCTTTATTTTGGTGATTCTGCTTGTTTTACCTAATGTAATAAGACGACAATATTTTTCAATACAATTCAAGCCATTATTGTTATTCTTCCTTTTCTCAATACTGAGTACTTTCCTTGTGTTCTTTAGGGATACACCTAGTTTTCGCGACACACATTTTTTTTAAAGAATGCGTTTGGAAAGTGTTGTTACACTGTTAATAGGTTTTTCTTTCTATTACCTATGTTCACACTTTTTGACATCTGAGGAAAAGATAAAAAAAATATTTTGAAATGGATGAATATTGGTGCTTTTGTCCTAATTGCATTTTCCTTTCTTCAAATTTTGTATATTAGAACGCCGCTTGATGATTATCCTGCTTGGTTGAGAAAACTCACATATTTAATTTCATCTGTAGGGATGGTTTTTCCCAGACGGATAAGCGGTTTGGCTTTTGAACCTAGTTGGTTAGCCCACCAGCTAAATATCATCTATTTGCCAGTCTGGTTAGGTTTTAGTTTAAAAAGCTATAGCATTTATAAAACCAGAATATTAAAAAGAATAACAATTGAAAACATCCTTTTACTCTGTGGAATATTAATGTTATTTTTGAGTTTTTCGAAAATTGGCTGGATTACATTTGGAATTTTAATTGTTTATATCTTAATCAGAGTAGTGCGTTGCATTTATTATAAAACTGTTCAAAGACTTGAAACTAAACAGAATAAAAGTTTACAAAAGCGCAAAGTTTCATTTTGAAAATGTTTACTTGGTTAATTGTTCTCCTTATTTCGATTATTATGGCTGTCATCGCAGCAAAGGTTATGGCATGGCTGGACCCTAAAAGAGCCGCGGATCTACTTAACTTTAAAGCATTGAGAGAAAGAGGTTTATATAGCTGGGCTAATCTTCTGAGAATAGCTGAAAGATTAGTTTATTGGACAATAGGATTTAGAACTTTCCAACTTCATCCCTGGTTTGGCGTTGGCTTGGGAGCAGTTGGTTATTATTTTGCCAGTACCATCCCGGCTTTTGGCTATAAACTACCTGATTTAGTGCATATCTTCAATTACGAAAGTTTCATTCCTAATGCAAAAAAAATATTTGGGTGCGATTGTTGAGTGAAACCGGCATAATAGGTACAGCTTTCTTTATCTCATGGATCTATCTTCAATGGAAAGCTTCTGTTGAACTTGATAATAAAAAAACATTCTGTTTTTTTTATCAGGCGTTTGGACTTGTTGGTAAATTGTCTGTTATTGCTTTTATTTTTGAAGGATTTAGCATGGATACATTTGGATTGCCGTATTACTGGGTCGCGTTTGGCTTGGTAGTAGCAGCGTGGCGTATCTTAAAGAATACTCAACTTGATGAGATTAGTGTGGTTGATGAAAATCCTATTGCACAAATAGATTAAACCGTAATTGATTAGCGTATCATTGTTTCTAAAACTTCATATAAAGTATTGCGCCAAGGCGTGTCAACTTTGAAGATATTGTAAAAATCAGAGAGCGCTTTTTCTTTGTATTTTCGGTCTGCAGATAGCGTTCTTTCATGAATGCCAGAATCTGTTAAATGTCGGGTGATTGCTCTGATTGTTTCATCACTTAGTGGAGTTTTGTTCTTCCAAAGTTCTTTCATTTCCGGCAAAGTATTAAGACCTGAAATAATGGGATAAGTCTTTTTCTTGGTCATAATGTCGGTGCTGGTAGATTTACCTGTGATATTGGAGTTGCCCCCCCAAATTCCCAAATAATCATCCTGGATTTGGAATGCAATTCCGATATTAGTGCCGACTGCGCGTAGCAAAGATAGTGTTTCGACTGGTACGGTTGAAATTAAACCCGCCATCTCAAAAGCGAGAGAAAACAAGCGCGATGTTTTATGGCGAATCATTTCAAGATATTGTTCAAGTGAAATAATATCTTCTTGTTCGTAAAGCATATCCAGGTATTGACCACGCATGACATCAAGGCCTGCTCCTGTGAAAGCCCGATTAAGTTGAGTTAGTTGATGATCCTCAAAAGTATTGTTATCTTGGTTTAATATAGCGAAAGCAGCATAGGCCAAAAAAAATCACCGGTGTTAATTGCTTGTTCAAAACCATATTCTGTAGTCCAAAGGGCAGGGCGACCCTGGCGGAATTGTCCTTTATCCTGAATGTCATCATGAACCAAAGTGAAATTATGAAAAACTTCCAAGGCGATCGCAGAATTTATCCCATCTTCAAAAGTTTTTCCAAATGCCATCGTTGCCAAAAGGTGAATGATTGGACGTAAGCGCTTGCCACGTTGTGCTAACGGGTCATGCCAACCAAAATGATAACGAATCATATCATTTAAACCTTGATTTTCAGTCCCAACAAGATTCATTAAGCGTTCTTCAAGGGCGTGCTCGAATTTGTTTCGAATCTCATCTAACATGGTTTATTCCTTTACATCAATTTTGGAGAATGAAATATCAGAAATATTATGACAGCCAGTATTGAACATAGAGATTTTTAGTTCAAGCATGATGCGTTCGATAAGTTGATGTAGTGCATCAGAACCAGCATTAGCAGCTTTAATAAAAGGCAATGCCATTCCAGCCAAATTAGCTCCTAGCGCTAGCGATTTGAAGACATCTAGTCCAGAGCGCAAACCACCGGAAGCGATGATGGGACATTCAATTTCATTTTTCGGTAGTCCAGAAGGCAGTCAACAGTCGGAATACCCCAATTACCAAATGATTTGGCCAAATCTTTAAATCTTCGTCGGTTTGTCGTTCAGCTTCGACAAGTGCCCATGACGTTCCACCTAGCCCAGCGCAGTCAATGCCTGCTACACCGACATCAATTAGGGTTTTAGCTAAGTTTGCGTTGATCCCGCATCCAACTTCTTTGATAAACACAGGAGTTTCAATTTGTTTACAAAGTGCTTCAATCTTTGGAAGCAGACCTGAAAAATTCGTGTTGCCTTCAGGTTGTAAAGCTTCCTGGAGAGGGTTTAAGTGAAAAAACAAGGCATCGGCTTCAATCATATCGATGGCACGTTGAATCTCATTTAGTCCATATCCATAATTGAGCTGCACAGCGCCAAGATTAGCGAAAAGGAAAATATTTGGGGCATATTTGCGAATCTTGAAGCTAGCAGAAAGAGATTCATCTTCTATTGCGGCACGTTGCGAACCAAGTCCCATAGCAATTTGATGATGTTCTGCCATTTCCGCCAATATTGCGTTAAATTTTTCACCTTTAGGACTGCCACCTGTCATCGATGAAATCAATAAGGGTGCATTCAAATATTTGCCTAAAAATGACGTTGAGATGTCAATTTTTGTGAAATCAATTTCTGGTAAAGCTTGATGTATGATATCAATTCGTTCAAAACCAGCACTGACACTTGATTCAATGTCTTTTCTAGACATATTTCTAGATGTTCTTCTTTTCTTTTGCTAATTTTGCTAACTTTTTCATATTTTCGTGTTATCATCTATGATATCTTAAAACAAGATAATATGAAAAGAAACACTGTAAGGAGTTTGTAAAGGATGACAACTGAGAAAACTTTCGAATTGGTAAAAGAAGTCGTAATCGACGTTTTGAAAATCGATGGGGACACAATTACAATGGAAACCCGTTTCATTGAAGACTTAAAAGCTGACTCAATGGATCAATTCTTTTTGATTGATGGTTTCTGTGAAAAGTTTGATATAGACATTGACGATGAAGCAGCGCGCGCAATCCAAACTGTGGGAGATGCCGTAGAAGCAATTGACAAAGCAATTGCCAAATAACATTAATTTTTACATCATAAACAGTATCAGCTGGCGAATAGCCAGCTGTGCATTTAACAACCATTAATTAGCTGAGAAATACCTTTCAAATTACGAGCTATTCGCACACCTGCATTTGACAAATCTTCAATTTTTCTTTGAGCGTTATGCTGAGAGTCGAAAATACAAATTTCAGTATGACCAATAATCTTATTTGTGTTAATTCCTACACCTGCGACGTAGGCGTATACTGGCTTCGTTATTGATTCAAGGATATGCGTGGCAGCCAAACTCTCCTGAATATAGCCAGGCTGACCGATAATGAGAATGCTATCGGTGTGCGCATCCATTTCAAACAAGTCAAGGCAATCTACAAAACTTGTTCCTGAAAGGCAATCTTCACCTAATCCGATAACAGAACTAATACCGATATCGTTTTATAGAGCTCCATTAAAACATCATAGCATAGCGAACCTGCACGAGATATAACGCCTAGATTCCCTTCAATAGCAAAATCAACGGGAAAAACACCTGCCAAGGCCTTTCCAGGGGGGGTGAAAACACCTAAAGCGTTAGGACCAATCAAAATGGCATCTTTATTTTGCAAACTGCTTTTTATAAAGGCGATATCTTTCATGGGAACATGAGCAGAGATACAAATGATGTTTTTAATGCCTGAATCTAAAGCTTCAAAACAAGCATCTGTGGCTGAATATGCGGGAACAAAATGACGGTCGTATCGGCATCGGTACTTTGCACGCATTCATGAACGGTATCAAACAAGGGAATTTTGCCATTGAGCGTCCATTCGCCACCGTGTGATGGGGCAATACCACCAACAACGTTATTGCCATAATCGTGCATGCGTTTAGCGAAGAATGAACCAGCTTTACCGTTAATCCCTTGTATGATAATTCGTGAGTTTTGGTCGATGAGAATGGACATTTTATTCCTCAAGAACCTCTTTTAACTTTTGGACAGCGTCATCTAAGGTTTCAAATAAACTAAGATTCTCCTGACCTGTTAATATTTTATTCACTTCAACACATTGCGAACCTTTTAAACGCACCACAAAAGGAATAGGAGACAATGTGTTTTGATGAGTTCTGTTTATTCCCTGGGCAATAGAACAACAGTCATCCATATTGCTAACAATGTTAAGAAAAACAGTTTCAACAGATGGATCTTCTTGAACCAGTTGGCAAGCAGCTGAAATACTGGAAACCGTGGCATTGTGATCAAGAATTAGAACTAGTGCAGGGTTTAATCCATGTTGTGCAAGTTCATCCAGCGTCGCGCTGGCAAGGCCCTGGCTGTTTGAGATGACAGCAATATTTCCATCAAGGCGAACTAATTTATGACCAAATTTGCGGGCTTCAGCCTGAGCGAAGCTTGTGATAGCAGGGTCTAAAAAAACCGGCGAATTCCCGTTGACGAAACAGGGCGTTATCATCGATCACAAGTTTACAATCAATGACAACAGCATGTCCTTCTTCATTGAAAACCATCGAATTAATTTCTGCCAGAGTTGCATCGTAATTATTAAAAACATGCCATAATTTGAGAGCTGTTTGTTCAATGATTTTCCATTTATAAGGAGCTATTTTAAGATTGGCACATGCTTGTCGGACTTGAAATGCTTGCAAACCGAGTAAAGGGTTAATTGTCTGTATAAAACTGTTTGATGAAGATAATGGTGCATTGTCCTCAAGGCTGATACCGCCTTCAACGGATAGAACGAAGCTTGGATCACCTGAAGTAGTATCGTAGCGTATTCCGATAAAGAGCTCATTTTCGACTTTGATTGCTTTTTCAACCAAAATCTGTTGAATGGAAATTCCTTTGAGTTTGATGTTGAAAATATCACCAGCTGCACTTTCAGTTTCAGCATCATTACGAGTCAGCCTTATGCCGCCAGCTTTGCCACGACCGCTAATTAAAGATTGAGCTTTAAGAATGACAGGATAGCCAATTTCTGATGCAGCTTGTTTGGCTTGAACAGGGCTGGAACTTAAAAAGGACGCTGGCAGGGGGGGAATACCTTCGCGCTTAAAAATGGCTTTTGTTTGAAACTCGTGTAATTTCATTGTTGCAAAAACTAAAGCTAAAGATAGTAAAAATATAACACAAAGTCCTGATTTTATTCAGGACTTTGTGATTAAGGTAAATTAGAAACTGCGTAGGAATTCGTCAAGTGCAGATCTGGAAATACGATAAGCACTACCGATTTTAACTGCCTTTAAAGTACCGGATTCAATGGTTGAAATGACATCATCAACTGAAACATTCAGATATTGAGCAACATTTTCTGGGGGGGTGAGCATCTCGGGCAAGGAAGTACCTTGTTGTCCCTGAGCAGGTGCCTGTCCCTGAGTGGGTTGTTGGCTTGGTGTTTGTCCCTGGAAGCCAGCAAGTGAACCAGCTAAAATTTGACCTACGCCCATACCGGCACCTATGCCGGCAGTTAAGCCAGCGCCACCGGACGGGTTTTGAGCGGCATCGCGCATAGCATCGGCAGCTTGCAGTTGCATATAAGTTTGCATATCCAGCATACCCATATCGCGCAATTCAGCAGCAGATTTATCCGACGGTTTAAGGTTGCCAATGTAGAAGGTTTAAGATTTAGACCCAAAGCCAAGAAGTCATCTTGAGCTTTTGCCCTTACTGCAGCACTAAGTTCATCGGTCAAACCAATGAGATCAAGGACATTTTTCTTGGCAGTTGTTTCGCCAAGCACATCCTGGAGTTTGAAAGCAACATGGTCCGTAGACGATTTTCAATATCCTGTGTGCGATATGCGTGCAGCTGACCAACGACCTGGGTAACGAATTGCTGTGGATCGGCGACCTGGAAGCTATAGCTGCCAAAGCCCTGTAAAAGCGCGACCCCCAAGTCCAACACCTGTATTGCGAACGATAATGGGTTGGGGGGGTGCCCCATTTTCGGTCTGCGAATTCACGCATTGAAACAAAATACACTTCTGCAGTGAATGGCGTTCTGTCACTAAAGAGTTTGCCAATCAAACCTGTGAGAATGGGGATGTTCGCAGTGGTTATAGTGTGGCGACCAGGACCAAGCACATCCAGCGCACGACCATCACGGAAGAAGACTGCCGCCTGGGATTCGCGAACAATTACTTGTGAACCAATTCGTAAATCAGCAACACCTGTTTCAGGAAATCGTTTAACGATTTCATCCACCATCTCGCGTGGATATTCAACAACATCAAAAACTCTTGCCATCAAAGACCTCCTAAGATTTATTGAATAACGATGCCCTTCATGATATCGGAGCGTTTGTTAAAGGCGTCGATAGCTTCCTGGGCATGATTGATTAGATTTCTAATTGCTGCAGCTTGACCATCAGTGCCGATGGAAGCTTCAACATTGTCAATAGCACTGGCGATTTCGGTATTCTTGTCCAGTAACATGGCATCGTATTGATATACTGTTTCGAGTTCTGCTTCTCTGATGCGAATGGCATCGAAAAGACCAGCATAGCCGTATGATGCAGTGCGGACCCGGTCGATAAATTGACGAAGTTTAATAGCTGCATTTTCCAGTTCGCCAACAGCGCCTAATTCACCTTCAGAGATGAGTTGGCGTTGCACACCAGAAATGCGTTGATATTGGACTTCGTATTCTCTTGCAATCGTTTCGCGCAAGAGTTTGTCGGACTTTCGACGGTCGTTAAGGGCAATGTAACCTTTGAAACCAGGAATCTTAGCGATAAGTTTTTCCAGTCCACCTTTGTACTCATTTAGTTTGTTGAGAATATCAGTCATTGTTCTCCTTCTTAATAGAAATAGCGTTTACTTGATTATATGATAATCTTTTGAAATAGGGATATACTAAAGATTATCTACTGTCTTTTATCGACTGATTTTTATTATAATTGATTAATGCAATTTTTGAATGGAGTTTTTTTTATGCGTCGTGGCACAAATAATCCGTGGGGGGGCCATTAGAATATATTCTTCTAATTATTTTATTGTTGTTGGTGCTCATAACCATATTTTCTTTGTTTTGGCCAGCATTAAAATTGTTTTATGAACAGATAACTCAAAACTAAACTATGGACGAGATTCGGGCACAAAAATTAATTAATGACGTCCATAACGGCTTTTGGCAAGTGATGGATTGGGTTTTTCCACCTGCTTGTCCCGGCTGTGGTATCGAAGGCGAACTTATCTGTGAAGAATGTGAAAGTAAAATTGTTCGCTTGGTAGGACGTCAATGTAAATATTGTGGGCTGTCTGTTACCGGTTCTGATATATGTGGAAGATGCCGAAACGAAAACCATTCATACAAAGCATATAGGGGGGGTTATGGATATTACACTGGCGTACTCAGGCAAGCTATTTTACGTCTAAAATATCAAATGATATAGGCATCGCCCGAATACTGGCTTCATATCTAGAAACATTGGTGCTTTCAAACGACTGGAATTTTGATATCGTCGTTCCTGTCCCGCTTAGTGCAAAAAAAAGTTAGAAGAACGGGGCTATAATCAGGCTAGTCGCTTGGCAAAGCCATTGTCTGCTTTGCTTGGGAAAGTCTATAAACCTGATGGACTGGTACGGTTGAGAGAGGTAAGTTCGCAAGTTGGCTTGAATAAAGCTGCCCGACTTGAGAATGTCAAGGATGCTTTTCGTGGAAACCCAAAGATTGCAAAGGGGGAAATCTATTCTGTTGGTAGATGATGTCTTTACCACAGGCGCTACTTTAGAATCCGCTGCATCAGAATTAATGATGGTTGGTGCCAGAAAGGTCTACGCTCTGACGCTGGCGAAATCTTACAAAATCAAAATGAATATTGAACAATCACCAAACATTGTTGTATAATACAGAAAAATATACGGAGGTTCAAATGGCACTAAAAATAGATTTATATACCAAAGAATTAGAACTGACCGATCGAATCCACGACTACGCAAACAAAAAAATAGGCAAACTTGACAAGTTCCTAAGCGAAATTGATGAATGTCGCGTTGATTTAAGTCATGCTAAAACGGCTCGTAACGCAAATGAACGTTTTATTGCTCAGGTAACAATTCGCGGAAAAGGTTTTATTTTGCGATCGGAAGAACGCGCTGACAATATTTTTGCGGCCATAGATGCAACGGTTGAAAAAAAATGACCCGACAAATTGAAAGGTTTAAGGGGGAAACATTGGCGAAGACGTGCCGATGGCGCCGCAAAATCTTCATTGGAAATGGAAGCAGAAGTTGAAGTCGATGAAAGACCAGAACCTGTCATCGTAAGACGTAAAAGCTTTGTACTTACCCCCAATGGATGAATTGGAAGCGATGGAGCAACTGATGTTGTTGGGGCATGAAGACTTTTTTTGTTTTCTATAATGCCAATACCAACAAAATCAATGTCCTATATCGTCGTCGGGATGGAACGTACGGTTTGATTGACCCAATAATCGGGTAAATTAATGTTTTGCCAGCGAGCAACCCTTTCAATGGGTTGCTCGATTCTTTTCAATAACAGATAAATAAGATGACAGATAAAAAGATACATGAAAATAAGCAACATGAAATCATCGAAGCAACAAAAGTTTTAATCAAGTCGATTGGTGAAGATTTGCAACGTGAAGGCTTAAAAAGAACGCCAGAACGCGTTGCCAGAGCCAGTGAAGAAATTTTTAGCGGATATACAACCGATCCAGAGGCTTTAATAAACAATGCCTTGTTCAATGTTGACTATGACCAGATGGTTGTTGTAAAAGATATCAATTTTTATAGTATGTGTGAACATCACATATTACCTTTTTTTGGCAAAGCCCATGTTGCCTATCTGCCAAAAGGAAAAGTCATCGGACTTTCAAAGATACCCCCCCGAATTGTCGATATGTTTGCGCGTAGGTTGCAAGTGCAAGAACGAATGACGCAACAAATAGCCACATTCATTCAAGAAACGATACAACCATTAGGCGTGGCCGTTGTTATAGAAGCCAGCCATTTATGTATGATGATGCGTGGCGTTAGAAAAGAAGATGCAACAATGACAACTTCGGCGATGATAGGTGGTTTCAGAACGCATTTGGATACACGGCTTGAGTTTCTGAACCGAATTTCATAATTTATAAAACCATAAAAAGCTTTAGCTGTAATTTTCAGCTTTTCTTGTAATTTCTATGCCAACCAATCGTGTATTTGCTACACGGTGAGGTTTTTCTATTCGAAGTGTGATTCCGGAAAAAGAAAACTCATAGAATAATTCACGCATAATATGATTTGCCAAAGCTTCAAGCAGGTGATATTTAGTTTCCGCAACGATAGCTTTAATTCTTTTGGCTATTGTAGAATAATTAATGGTGTCAGAAACATTATCTGTTTGCATTGCTTTTGAAAGATCATACACACCGTGAAAATTGATTAAAAGAATCTGCGGATTAGCGCGCTCATCGTCTTTAACGCCAATATAGCCGATTGCTTCAAGATCCGTTATTCGTATAATATCCATAAATATCTCCTTAGATAAATTCACCGCCATCTAGAATGATGTTATTGCCAGTCATAAAATCTTGTTTCAGAATATGAATAAGATTTTGAGCAACAATTTCACCACTGCCTAGTATTTTTAGAGGTACACGTCGTTCTGCAACAGCTTGCATATCCAAATGTTCATATCCAGCAAGTGACATCATCAAACCCGGGCTGATTGCGTTGACTGTAATGTTTGGTGCTAATTCCATGGCAGCCAGCTTGGTGGCTTCCAATAAAGCGACCTTGCTAAGACGGTACATAAATGTTTCAGGGTCATGTTTAAAAATCTTTGCATCAATGATATTAATAATTTTGCCATGTCCATCTTCCGGGATTTGTTTGGCAAATTCTCGCATGAGAACCAATGGGGGGGCGTAAAGATTTATTCCGAAAAGAGCTTCCAGGGTATCAATCTTTAGGTTCTTAAGCCTGTCTCTTGGGTATATACCGGCATTGTTGATGAGAATATCTATTTGGCCAAATGTTTCTTTAATATGAGAAAAAAATCCTGGTAAAGCTTCTGTTTCGCTCAGGTCTTGCTGAAAGAGTTCGACACGAATACCTTCAGATTCTAATTCAGGTTTTAAGGCTATGGCAGAATCTATAGAAGAATGATAGTGCAGGGCAATGTTGACACCATGTTTAGCCAGTTCACTTGAAATCGCTTTTCCAATTCGGATAGCGCCACCAGTAACAAGCGCATTTTTCCCTTTAATTTCCATAGAATATTGTCTCCATACATCGCTTAAAGATTGCCGCGTGGTAAAATTTTACCATCAAGCATTATAAATTATCGGAGGTCGCATGAATAAGACTGATATTGAACAAGCCTTGAATACAATTCGTTTCTTTTCAGCGGATGGTGTTCAATTAGCTAATTCTGGACATACAGGTATGCCAATGGGTGCTGCTGCCCTGGCTTACACGTTATATGTTAGACAAATGAACCATAACCCCAAAAATCCAAACTGGGTAAATCGTGACAGATTCGTACTCTCTGGTGGACATGCATCAATGCTACTGTATACAATCCTGCATTTGACAGGTTACGATATTAGCGTTGATGATTTGAAACAATTCAGACAATATCAGTCCATTACACCGGGACATCCCGAATGGGGGGGTATTACGCCAGGTGTAGATACCAGTACTGGTCCACTCGGGCAAGGTTTCGCAACGGGTGTTGGTATGGCAATTGCCGAAGCTCATTTGGCAGCGACTTTCAATAAACCTGGTTTTGATATTGTTAACCATTACACTTATGCCATCGTAACCGATGGTGACATGATGGAGGGTATAAGTTCTGAAGCCGCATCATTAGCTGGTACTTTAAAGCTTGGTAAATTAATTTATCTATATGACTCAAACGATATCACCATTGAAGGCAGAACAGATATTGCCTTAACAGAAGATGTTGCAAAACGCTTTGAGGCATATAACTGGCATGTTCAAACAGTTGAAGATGGAAATGATGTTGAGGCAATCGATAAAGCGATTGAGGCGGCCAAACTTGACCCAAGACCATCTTTGATTATTTGTAAAACAATTATCGGATATGGCTTACCTAATCGCGCTGATACATCAGGTATTCATGGCTCACCGGCAGGTTGGGATGAATTGAATCTCGCCAAAGAAAATGCTGGCATTCCTACCGAGCCATTGTTTTATATTACTGATGAGATACTTGCACATTTCAGGGAACAAATAGCAGTTGGCGCTGAACTTCAAAAAGAATGGAACGAACTTTATACATGCTATAAAGAGAAATATCCTGACCTGGCGAAAGAATTTGAAAGACGCAATGCCCGAATATTGCCAGATAACTGGGATGAAAATCTTCCAGTATTTGAACCTGATAAAAGGGTTTGGCAACACGAGTAGCATCCTGGCACACTATTCAGAAAATTGCAGACGCTTTACCCGAAGTTGTGGGGGGGAAGTGCCGACCTCGCGCCAAGCAACAACACCTGGATGGATGCCTATCCCGCATTTGGACCTGAACAACGCGATGGAAGGAATATTCATTACGGTGTACGTGAGATTGCTATGGCAGCAATCGGAAACGGTTTATTTGTGCATGGCGGAATAAGACCTTTTAATGCTACATTCCTGGTCTTTTCAGATTATTTACGTGGTTCATTAAGGGTTAGTGCTCTTGCTAACATGGCAAATATACTTGTATTAACGCATGATTCGATTGGTGTCGGTGAAGATGGTCCGACACACCAACCAGTTGAGACGATTATGAGTTTAAGACTTATGCCAAACTTGAATGTCATTCGACCTGCGGAC
>JMBX01000028.1_pt1 | contig 35807 bp, 49 predicted proteins | sample 616521 | NCBI WGS metagenome assembly JMBX01 (sample SAMN02727906, study PRJNA239997) | anaerobic digester metagenome | biome: anaerobic digester; isolation source: mesophilic anaerobic digester inoculated with municipal waste water sludge... | place: Germany: Bielefeld University, CeBiTec ...
TAACTTACAATCTGGGGGGACAGTCCCCCCCAAATTGTAAGTTATTTTTTTTACCATATTACAGAGTCTCTATTTTTTTCATAGGCCTTAATTATCATTGGAATAAAAACAAGTTGAATTATAATACCAGGCAAAGCTGTTATAGTTGCAGCTTTAATGTATATATTAAGGGGCGGAATATTTTTCATTCCAAAACCTAATCCCAATATAATTACCATTAAAGCGCCACCAAGTCTACCTATGATCATGCTAATAATCAAAGAAGGCCACAGTGTCATTTTAGCCTTTCTATATAAAAATCCAGAAACCAAACCATATAGAGCTAATTCTACCAGCATAATCCAATAAATTGGAATGGGGGGGGCATACCAGTTAGCATATGGTTAATAATAGGAGAAAGAATACCAATAATAAATCCCAAAGTGCTACCTAATGTTAGACCTGCCACTAAAACAGGTATATGCATAGGCAAAAACACAGCCCCCATTTGTTCCAGACATATGTATCACCATGGGCAATATAATTCCCAAAGCTAAAAGTACACCAGCTGTTGTCAAATCCTTAGCTTGAAACCTCATAAAATTTAACCTCCTTTCCTATGTTTCTCTATTATACTATTATTCTGCCCAATTTCCAATAATAAGATATAGATTTTTTTTCCGGAAAACTTGCATTAATTTTCCCATTGTTATAAATTATTATTATAGATTGGAGGATTAAATATGCTATTATCATTACTACTAATATTAAAAATAATTCTATTTATGTATATAACCAATATTCAATACAATAGGCCAATTATATTATTAATTAGTATACTAATATCTCTGTTTTTTCTTTACACTAATATATTTTAGCAATTTAAAGAAAAAAACAAACCTGGGCCTTTACTTTTTATAATATTATGTCTGGAATTATGTTTGCAGATATAATGTATTACAGTTTCTTCAACGCCTTGCCATCAATTAAAATGCTAAAGCAATTAAATCAAGTGGCAGCAGTAGGGGGGGATTCTGTACTAGATTTATTGTCTCTTAGAAATCTAGTATTTTATTGGACATACCTTTTTTTAATGAAATTTTCTAAATGGAAAAAAAAGAAAAAAAATAGAAGAAGAAAACAAAGAGTACAATCAATATATAAAATGGGGAGTGCCTCTAGGCATAGCCTTAGTATTCTCTATGCTTCTCAGCAATATTATAAAAACGATCTATTAATACCTGTTAGCAATCAAGAAATCTACACCTATCACATTCGGGATATAGTTGAAGCCATAAAGGATGAAGATATATACACAGTAGAAGGTAGGGGGGGAATTTTTACTGAAGAAGATTTAGAAGAATTAAGAGAAAGAACCAGATTAAAAGAAGGAAAGCATACAGGTATAGGACGGGGGGGCAAAAATTTAATAGTAATTCAAGTGGAAGCCCTTCAAAAATTTCCCTTAAATAGATTCTATAATGAACAAGAACTAACTCCAAATTTAAATAAATTAATAGAAGACAAATCCACAATATATTTCAACAATTATTATCAGCAAATAGGCCGAGGAAATACTGCAGATGCAGAATTTGTCTCCAATAATTCTCTATATCCATCAATGGACGAGCCTACCTATAGTCAATACGAAGAAAACACCTTCCATGGGCTACCCTGGGTACTTAGGGACAATGGCTATAGATCATGGGTATTTCACGGATACAAAAAGGAATTTTGGAACAGAGAACGGGCCTATCCCAATCAAGGATTTGAAAGATTTATCTCTGAAGAAGATTACAATTTAGAGGAAACCATAGGCTTTGGAATTACAGATGAGGAATTTTTCAAACAATCTATGGACTATTTAAAGGAAATGGGGGGGATCCATTCCATGCCTTTATGATAAGTTTAACTAGTCATACACCCTTTAATATGCCTGAAGAATATCATGTACTAGATATAGAAGAAAAATACCAAGACACAATACTAGGGGGGGATTATTTACAATCCATCCACTACACAGATGAAGCCATAGGGAATTTCATTAAAGCCTTAAAGGAAGAAGGACTATATGAAGACACTGTAATAGCCCTATATGGAGACCATTTTGCCATTACAGGCCTAAATGATTCTGGAGTGGAATTAATGACAGATTTCCTAGGCCATCCCTATGATATAGACGAAATGTTTAAAGTACCATTATTAATCCATGTGCCAGGGGGGGAAAATATAAATGAAACCATATCTACTATAGGCAGTCAATTGGACTTTACCCCCAACTATATTAAATATAATGGGCTATGAAAATGAAAAGGGCCTAATGTTTGGTAGAGATTTACTAAATTATGAGGAATACAATTATGTAGCTCCCCAAACCTATGTATTAAAAGGTTCCTTTATAGATGATGAAGTAATGTTTTTTTATGTCCAGAGACAGTATATTTGAAAACTGTACTGCAAAGGATAAAGAGACTAGAGAAAATATAGACGTATTACCCCTAAGGGAGAAATATGAAAAAAATAATAGGGGGGATATAAATAGATCAGATTATGTATTAAAAACTAATCTAATTGGCCATTTAATAGAGAATAATGGAGAAGTAAATTTAAGCCAATTAGGCGGACTTAAAATTGAAAACGATGAATATATAATAGACTGCAGGGAAAATCCTATAGAATCTTTGGATAATGCATATAGGGAAGGCTATAGACTAATGTCTGTAGGAATACAATTGCGGGATGATACAGGAGATGTAATATTATTAGATAGGGAATACAAACGAAATGTAGAGGATATTTTTGACCTAGAAGAATATGAAGAAATCATCTCCCAATATCATGATGATATGCCAAATATAGCAGATCTAATTAATTGGATGGAAACTCATGAAGACGCATATATATATTTAAGAACCAATACCTTAGATGAAAGTGTATTTTTTAAAAGTAATAAAAGAACACCCAGAATACAAAGATAGATTTATAGCAGAAATGAAAGACTTTGAACAGTATATACTATTATCCAACAAAGCCTACAAAAATATAATGTTAAATCTAGTAGATACAAATTATACAGAAGAGGAAATCCTGGACTTCCTAGAAAGAAATCATTTATTTGGAGTAATTCTAGATGAAAAATTAATAGACACAGAATTACCTAAAAACTGAAAAAAAATGGATGTAAGGATTTATACCGATGGGATAAAGGCGAAGGGGGAAGGTGAGGAGATATATTTATGGGGGGGAAGTCAAATAAATTGGAGGAAAATTTATGTTACTAATCGCATTATTATTACTAAAAACATTATTATTTATGAATGCAACCAAAGTAGTATACCACAAACCATGGGTATTTTTAATTAGCTTTTTAACCATAATATTTGCATTTAGCTTTATATATCTAAGTAATTTAAAGAAAAAGCAAACTTGGGCTTTTACTTTTTACAATATAGTATCAGCTATAATGTTTGCCGACATAATGTACTTTACCTATTTTAATATATTACCTTCAATTAAAATGGTAAAGATGTTAGGGGCAGCTGCAGCAGCTGGGGAAAGTGTAAAATCCATATTTACCCTTAGAAATATCCTTTTTATAATAGATATTCCTTTTTTTAATGATCTATTCTAAATGGAAGAAAAAAACAAATTAAAATTAAAAATAAAAAAATATAATAAACCAATAAGATGGGGAGTACCTATGGCCATAGGTCTAGTGTTAATTTTCACATTAACCCATCTTAGCAAAGCACAACTCTTTGGTCCAGTAACCAATCAAGAATTATTCACTTACCATGCCAAGGATATTAAAAAAATCCTTAATAGATGGAGAAGATACGGCAGAAGGAGTAGGTGTATTTACCCAAAGAGATGTGGAAGAATTAAAGGAGCGAAATAGACTAAAAGAAGGGAAATATACAGGTCTAGGTCATAATAAAATTTAATAGTAATACAAGTAGAGGCATTACAGGGTTTTGTCATAGACCACTACTATAACGGCCAGGAAATTACCCCCCCTAATTTAAATAAATTAATAAAGGAACAAGGGACAGTTTATTTCGACCGATACTATCAATTAATTGGCAGGGGCAATACCTCTGATGCAGAATTTGTCTCCAATAATTCCCTATATCCATCTATGGATGAGCCTACCTATACCCAATATGCAGACAATGTTTTCTATGGGCTACCTTGGATACTTAGGGACAATGGCTACACAGCCTGGGCATTTCACGGATATGAAAAGGAATTTTGGAATAGAGATAATGCCTATGTAAATCAGGGTTTTGAAAGATTTATCTCTGAAGAAGACTACGATGTAGTAGAATCCATAGGTTTTGGCATTACAGATGAAGAATTTTTCAAACAATCTATGACTTATTTAAAGGAATTGGACAATTTAGATAACAATCCATTCTACAGCTTTATAATTACCCTAACTAGCCACAATCCCTTTAATATGCCTGAAGAATATCATGTATTAGAAATAGAAGATAAACACAAGGACACTATATTGGGAAACTATCTTCAAGCTATACACTACACAGATAAGGCTTTAGGAGAATTTATTGAAGACTTAAAAAAAGGAAGGCCTATATGATAATTCAGTAATAGCCATATATGGAGACCATTTTGGCATTACTAGCGCAGATAAAAAGCCTCAAAAGACTATGACAGATTATTTAGGCTATGAATATGATTTAGATGATATGATGAAAATCCCCCCCTTAATAATCCATATACCAGGGGAAGATTTTAACGAAACCATATCCAAAGTAGGCAGTCAAATGGATTTTGCTCCAACTATATTAAATATAATGGGTTATGAAAATGAAAAAGGTCTAATGTTTGGCAGGGATTTAATAAACTACACAGGACCATCCCTAGTAGCTCCCCCAAACCTACGCCATAAAAGGCTCCATAATCACCGATGAAATATTCCTAGAAATGTCCAGAGATGGAATTTTTGAAAACTCTAGAGCCTTTAGACTAGACAATGGCAAAGAAGTAGATGCAAACCAATACAAAGAAGAACACAAAAAAAAGCCATAGAAGAAATAAATAAAGGGAATTTTATATTGAAGGAAGATTTTTTTTAGAAGATAATGATGATACAGCAGTGCGCCACTAGGGACGGTTCTCGGTGGCGCAAACTTAGGGTTAGAAATAAATATGGGACAAGGGAGTCTGCCCATTTTGTCTCAAAAATGAAAGGGGGGGGATAAAACTAAATGCCTAGGTATCCACGAGCTTTATCAGAATCTGGCATATATCATGTTATGATAAGAGGAGTTAATAAAATGCCGATTTTTTTAGATAAGGATGACAACACTAGGTTTTTAGACACATTAACTAAAATGAAATCTCAAGGGGAATACACATTATATGCCTATTGCTTAATGAAAAACCATGCCCATCTATTAATAAAGGAAGAAGGGGACTCCTTGTCTAGGACTATGAAAAGAATAGGGGGGGTCAGCTACTCATATTATTTCAACAAAAAAATATGATAGAGTAGGTCATTTATTTCAAGACAGATTTAGAAGTGAAAGAATTGAAACAGACGATTATCTACTATCCTGCATAAGGTATATACACAATAATCCTGTAAAAGCATTCATAGTAAATGATCCATCTAATTACAAATGGAGCAGCTATAATATCTACATAAACAAAGCAGAAAATGAGGACGAAATCATATCCACAGAATTTATATTAAATATGTTTTCAGAGAGTCAAAATGCCATAAGGGAATTTAAAAAAATTTACTACACTAAGTAGTGAGGATGAATTTATTGATATAGAAGAATTGGAAGAAGATGCGGAAGATGGTCAACTAAATAGAATTGAAGCTATACTAAAAGATTATAATTTAACCCTGGAGGAATTTGCAGAAATAAAAGATAGAAAAACTAGAACTGCAATAATAAAAGAAATTGATTCTAGTCTAGAAATATCAGCAAGGGAAATGTCAAAGTTAATTGGATGGAGTAAAGATACTATAATGAGAGATTTAAGAAAGTAGCTGCGCCATCAGGGACGGTTCTCGCTGGCGCTAAACAATAAAATATGTTCCCAACATCAGAATATTACATAGATCATATACATACAAAAAGATGTAATCCTGTGGCAGTACATACAGATATACAGGATATTATAGATAAAAATATTAAAAACTTATTCCATTTAATCAAACAGGGTAAAGAAGTAGCCTTCCCCCGATGTTAAAAAGGTCGAGGAGATAATATTATTAGAAAGTACAAAGGATTATGTAGCCACTACAAAAGAATAATTGTGCGCCACGGAGAACCGTCCCTGCTGTCGCACGTTGGCGCAGCCCTTATATCTGTCCCAATGCCATCTGCACCCCCCCTAGTGAAACTACCACTACTATGGCAGAAATAATAAATCCATGAAGCATAGGCGCAGGGCCTGAATTTTTTTACCTCTTTTAAATCTGTATTAAGTCCAATGGCACCTAAGGCCATTATCATAAGAAATTTACTCAAATTATGAATAACAACACCTAATTTATGTGGTACCAATCCAACACTATTAATCACAGCTGCAAGAATGAAAAAGATAATGAAAAAGGGGGGGAATATGCTTTTATTGAAATTTTTCATTATGAGCTAAGCTAGACTCATTCCCTTTAATCTTTTTCCTCTGATTAATATAAGAAAACAAAACTACAGTAGGAATAATAGACAATGTTCTAGTGAGCTTTACAATTGTAGCAAATTCCCCCCCAGCCTTATCAGAAAAAGCATAGCCTGCAGCCACTACAGAGGATGTGTCATTAACTGCTGTTCCTGTCCAAAGACCATAGGCCAAATCCGAAAGCCCCAATTTAGTTCCCATTATGGGGGGGAACAATATTATCATTAATATATCAAATATAAAAGTAGCGGATATAGCATAAGTAACATCACTATCCTTAGCCTCAATTACAGGAGATAGTGCAGCTATGGCAGAGCCACCACAGATTCCAGTCCCAGCAGAAATAAGGTAGAAAGTTTCCAATCCATATGAAATAATCTTCCAAATAAAGCCCCAAATCCAAAAGAAGCAGTTAAAGTAAATACCATAACTGTAAGAGATATTTTCCCCACCTCAAGTATTTGACCAATACTAAGGCCAAATCCCAATAATATAATTGCAAATTTTAATAATTTCTTAGATGTAAAATTTAGGCCAGGCTGAAATTTTTCCTCAGATTTAAGAAATAAATTTACTACAATTCCCAATATAAGAGCAAAAACTGGGCCACCTACTAAGGGCAATTGCCCACCTAAATAACGAGAAATTATTGCTATAATTATAGCCAGCAATAATCCTGGCAATTTACTATTTGTCTTTTCCATTGAATCCCTCCTCTAATGTCTAGAGAAAGCTTATCATCCACCTTGCTATTTGTAAAATACTATTATATTATAAATATCATAAGTAATTACCTATATAAGGAGGAAATCATGACCCTAAGACATTTGAAAATATTTCTAGCTGTAGTAGACTCTGGCTCCATGACAAAAGCAGCCAAAAACCTATATATTACCCAACCATCTGTAAGCCAGGCTATAGCAGAAATAGAAGAATACTATAATATTAAATTATTTGAAAGATTATCTAAAAAAAATTATACATAACAGAAGCGGGGGGGAAGAATTCCTTTCCTATGCTAGACATATAATCTCCCTATATGAAGATATGGAACAGAAAATGGGGGGGCAAAATAGGAAAACTTCCACTCTTCGCATAGGAGCATCAATAACCATTGGGACACATTTATTAAGTAAATTATCCAGAGAATTCTTAAAAGGCCACAAGGATATAAAAATTAAGGCCCTAGTAGACAATACTAGTATTATTGAAGAAAAGGTTTTAAATAGTAAAATAGATTTTGGCCTAGTAGAAGGGCCAATTCACAGTAATGATATAATAAATATTCCCTTTATGGAAGATGAACTAATTGTAATATGTAGCAAAGACCACCCCTTTGCTAAAAAACAATCCATTACCATAGAGGAACTTTCTGGAGAAGAATTAATTCTTAGGGAATCTGGCAGTGGCACTAGGGGAACTTTTCGAAAACACTATGCTCTCTAAAGGCCAAAGTTTAAATATAAAATGGATATGCAACAATTCAGAAGCCATAAAAATTCAGTAATGGAAAATATGGGCATATCTATTATATCTAAAATGTCAGTTATGGAGGAAATTAAAGAAGGAAGACTTCATACTGTTTTGGTAGAAGGAATGAGCTTTAAGCGAGAGTTTAATATTATATATCATAAGAATAAATATGTTACAGAGGCTATGAAGGAGTTTTGGGAGGGGGGGATGAGAAAGGAATAGGACAAGGAGGGGGGGAGTTATCCTTGTCCTAGATTTTATCTTTTGTAAACCACCCATACATTTTCAGGCTGTTGGCTGTCTCTAATTTCGATTATATTTACAACATTTATATCATTTAAATCTGAGCCATCCATTCTTTTGAGTTTAGTATTTTTATCCTGACATGGTTGCCATGGACCATCATTTACTCTATATTCCATTTGTGTAGTAGTGCCATTTAATTCTAGTGGCTTAACATGGGTACTTAGTATTACATGTTCTAGTGGTAATTTTTCTTTAAAATGTATTACTGCTTCTTGGCTTGGTAATTCACTAGCTGTAGCTGCTGTTCTTATTCTTAGGATTTTTTTTCTCCAGACAAATCTTCAGTTTTTAAATACCTGCCACTAATCCATGGGCCATTGTCTATATTGTATTCAAAGTCTTCCCAATTAGTAGATTGACCATTGCTAATAGATAATATTTTTTTCATTTATATAATCTATTTCTACATTAGGTGCTGATGCATTGGCTTCAATGATATACTTTGTCAAAGGTTTAGATGGTAGTTTATCTTTATCTCCCTTAATCTAAATTCTAATTTTCCAGGTTTAAATTCCACATTATAGGCTAAAATATTCTTCCCTGTCCCTAATTTAGTATAGGGAATATTTATCCAGGTGCTATTACCGTTTCTATACTGTAAATCATCTACTATCTTTTGTAGTTGAGAAATATCTTTACCTAATGTATCAATAGATATAGTTTGATCTACTATACTAAATCCAATAGGGCCTAAATCTGTTTCGGTAAATGTTTTTTTTCTCCCATAGGCTATTGCCTAATTTCTCCCAATTTGTAGGCTTTTTAGCCTCTCTTATATAAACAATCATATCCGCTTTTAAAGGTATACTTGTATTAGGTGCACTGGCCTTATACCATTGTCCATCTAATCCATTAGTGCTATTGAGGCTATATTCCATTTCAGCAGTAGTATTCATAATCAGGCTTTTCCCTGCATCTAAATATACATTGTTAAGGTTTAAAGCTGGTGTAAATTTAATGGTTTGGATTTGACTTGGTAACTTATCCTTAGTAGCCTCTTTTCTAATATGAACCTCTTGCCCAGCCTCAAATGTAGTGGATTGCTTACCATTAATCCAATTTATGCCACCATCTATACTATATTCATAATCTTTACCTTCTTCAGTACCTATTTTTTTCTATGGTATAATTAAAATCGTCATAACTTAGACTTGGTGCTGCCTCTGGTGCTGCTATTATAGCTTTCTCCCTAGCTTCAGAGGTAGATTTTTATCATTACCTTTTTTTTCCTGAACTGAAGGCTGCCAGGTTTAAAGGTTATTTCAGTGCCAACGCCAACATCTCTCCAAGGGTCATTAGCTATTTTATATTCATATTCTGTACCCTTAATTATTGTCCCAGCTTGAATATCATAGTCAATACTATTTAATTCAGCTTGCTCAAATTTCATCTTGCCTACTGTTTGTAGTTCCCTGAAGTTAATTTCATTACCTCTACCTTTTTCTCTAATGGAAATCTCCATACCATTAACAAATGCCACAGGAGTATTTCCATTTCTAGCAGAGGTAAATCTATTACCATCAGTACTATATTCCATATTTGTGGTAGTGTTTTTAATTATCCCTTCAGCTACATTTAATTCCACATCCTCTAAATACAATCCATTAAGCTTGACTGTTGTAAGGGAAGGAAGTTCTCCATTTTCACCTGTTACTGCTTTTTTTTCTTATTCTTAAATCTGAGTTTTTTTTCTAAAGAAATAGTAGGAGCATTTAAATCATCCCAAGTATTTCCTCCATCTTTACTATATTCTATTCCCTGAGTATTGCCCTCAAGGCCTAATTTCCATCCATTGCTATAATCATAGGAAATTACTTTTATATCCTTTGGAGCAGCATTATATTTAAGTTCTCCAACTTGGTGAAATACCTTTGGCTGAGTTTTTTTCTCTTACCCATATTTTCATAGGCTTAGCTTTGCCAATCAATTTATTATCACTAGCTTCATCCCATTTACCATTAATTCCATTGGTAGAGTCTATACTATAATCCATTTCATTATTTGTATTTACTAAATAAACATTTAACTGGTCCCCCCCATCATATTGCAATCTATATTTAACATCATCTAATACCATGGCTTCACTTATCTTCAAGTTGAACTTTATATCCTCAGAATCCAGCGAATTAGGCTCTTCTACAGCACTACCTTTTACTTTAACTTGAACTTCCATTTCTTCAATTTTAGTTGCTGCAGTGCCTGATACTTTTATGGTGATTATATTACCGTCTACTCCTATTACATTGGCACGCAATCCCCCCCTAGGAAGTCCGGAGACTATAATATCCTTATCGGTAATACTATCTTTCAAAGTACCAGTGGTTACCTCGACTTTCCATATATCCATATTAGGCATTGGAACACGTCCATCTGGTGCTTCTAAGGCCACTGTATCCTTATCCCCCCCACAGCCTTACCTGCTACCTGCAAGACATTAGGATATAGTGTAAATGTAGGTGTGGCCACCACCTCTGTTTTAGCTCCTTGTATTAAGGACTCAGGTATAGTAAGGGATATAATTTCTTTATTGACTCCAAAACTAACATCATCCACCTTAGGTAGTGTAATAGTCAATTTCTTACTAGAATTTCTAACTACATTTTCAGGTTCTATTTTGCCAGCAATTTTATACCAATTAGTTTGGGTATGGTCATCCACACCCATAACCTTAAATCCACCAATCAAATTATCAACATTATCCTTACTATCAATATCCCCCCCAATCCAATCCCCCCCATCTGTAAGCTCAATTACTATCTCCTTACCACCAGCCTTAATATCATTTTCCCTAACAACAGAGGTTACCACATCTCCAGCTATAGTGGCCTTGATTGTAGGTTTAATTAATATTTTACCACCAGCATTAATTGGATTGGTTGCATTTTCAATGGCTAGGGCTGGGACTACCAAAGTAATCTCTTGATCTTCTGCAATATCATAGTCTTTAGTCTCCGGTAGGGATAGGGTTAATTTATTATTATCGTCTATATCAACAGCTCCACTACCATCTTTAACTAAACTGGCCACAACTTTGGCCCATTCTTGAGGTTCATTATTTGCTTTAAATCCATTATATAGGGCTTGACGTTTCTCAGCATTGGCTTTAAGATCACTTGCCCATTTTCCATTTTCTAATTTAATCTCAATTTTAGAACCACCATTATTTATACTACCTTCTAATAGTGTAATATCAACAATTGTAGCACTACCCTTTTTAATATTAGCTGTAGTGATTTTAAAGCTTTTAAATGCCTTTATCTTATTGTCAGCATCCACTTCATATACAGCTATATAGTCGCCAATTTTTACTTGTAGTATGTCTTTTTCTAATTCATAGGATATACCACCATTCAACACTTCCTCTACTGCAGGTATAGGGAATTCCCTATAGCCAATTACATATTTAATGCTAGTATTAGTTGGTTGAGTACCAGTAATTTTTACACTATCTAATACACTACCTTCTTTAATTCTACATTTAAAATAGGGGGGCATGTTCCTTAACTACAGTAGATTCAATTTCAATTTCTGCATATCCCTTAGTCCTACCACTACCATCTACGGCCAGTAGCAGCATATATCCATAGCCATTTTCATTACTAAATTTGCTTACATCAATATCCTGTCCTACAGCGACAAATTAGTATCTTCTATTATGCTATTTAAATAGGGCTTTTCATCTAATTTACCCTCCATCAATTTATATTTCCATCTAATACTACCTTCCATTCCTAGAGGTGTTAATTTAGTAAATTTAGTAGTACCAGGTTTATTTCCATTTTCCAATGTATAATTTTCATTATTCAAAACCCTGGCATCTCCACCACGAATATTTCTTTCACTTAGTCTAAATTCTCTATAGCCCTTGGTTTTGCCACTATTATCTGTGGCCAGTAAGAGTAGATATTTACCATCTGAAACATCTTTAATATTTTCCTCAGCTTGATAGTCCATAGCTCCTTCAATCACACTATCTAATTCAATATTCCCAAAAGATTTATCTCCAATTCTGTACATCCATTTAGTAGCATCCTTAATATTGGAGCTAAAGTCTAAAAATCCAAATCTAGTAGTATTTTTTTCATTACCAGCCTCTGGTTCAGTGTAATTAGTTCTTAGAACTAAAAGGGTGGCATTGGGCTTTGTAACTTGTTCTTCTCCCAATTGCAATTGAACATATCCCTTAACTCTACCACTACGATCAGTAGCTAATAATAATAGATAGTCGCCAACTTCGGCTCTAATATTATTTCCAACACTATATAGGGTAGTTTGGGGGGGAATAATAGTATTAAATTCAATGGTTTCGTCTTTTTCCAAAAATGGGTTACGATCAATTTTATATCTCCATTGTTCCACACCTTCTATGCCTATAGAGTTTAAACTAGCAATCCTAGTAGTACCAGCTCCAGTACCTTTTTCTAGGGGGGAGAATAATGCTTGTCTTCTTCCAATAAAATAGCAGGACCCATTTTTATATTAGCTTCATTTAGCCTAAATATAGCATAGCCTTTTATCTTATTATTATCAGTGGCTAGAAGCATTAGATACTCACTAGGCAATAAGTCTCCGCCAATACTTTCTTTAGCCACTAATTCCCTAACATTCCCGTCAATATCTTCAATTTTACCATCCAACTCAGGTACCACTGGCTCCTCATCAGAAACTACGTACATCCATCCTGGATTTTCTCCAATAGAAGCACTACCAGATAAAGATTCAAATTTAGTAGTACCTGGATTATCTCCCTTTACAGGTCCCACATAATTTACCCCCCCTTCACGAAGTAATATTGCAGGTGGGTCTGCTATCACGCTACTTGTTAAAGAAATTTTAGCAAAAGCCTTAACCTTACCTTCATTATCAGTAGCTAATAATAGGAAATCATCTCCCACATTAGCCCTTATATTTTGTCCTGCAGTATAATCAGAACTACCTTCTACTACTTTATTCAATATAGGATTAGCTAAATTTTCGCTGACTTTATACATCCATTTAGTAGCACCTTCAATTCCTGTTAGGTTTAAATAATTTATTTTAGTAGTTCCTTGTATAGTTCCTTTGGAAGGAGTAGAATAATTTTTATCTTCTTCAAGGCCAGCTGCAGTTTTCCCCCCCTTCACCATATTTTCAGTTAAATGGAAGATTCTATAGCCTTTGATTTGGCCACCATTACCTACAGCAGTTAGTAGTAGATAATTTCCAATGCTTGCATTAAATTCTTTACCAGGTTCAAAATCTGATACAGGGAGAACCGTCCCTGCTGTATCAGCTGCATTTAATTTTGGTATAGCTATTGGATTTTCGCTAATCCATGCTTTCCAAGACTCGGCATCTTTCATATTTTCATCGGGATTTAAGCCAATGTGTAATTCAGTAAATTTCGTAGTACCATCACTATCTCCTGGTACAGGGCCTTTGTAATGAGTATTTTCTATTAACAAACTAGGTGCTTTAGAAACTTTATCTTTTCCTATTTCAAATGTATTATAGCCTTGAACTATATCCTCATTATCCACTGCCAATAATACTAAATATCTTCTAAAACTATCAGCTATAGGATGAAGTTCATTTTCTTTAGCCACCACTACATCATCACCAGCATTATAGTCTGTGGCATCAGTCATTTTAACCTTATATACTTTTTCTACAGGAATAGGGCTTATAAATACCTGCCATCTACTAGTCCCTTCAGGTAATTTCCATCTAATTCATTAATTTTCACTGTTCCTGCGTTATTTTCTCCTTCAGAAATTTTCCCTACTTCTATTTTAATAGCAGGTTCCTTTGGAGTATTTATCATGTTTTCAGTGATTTTAATATTTTCATAGGCCTTAATTTTATTATCCTTGTCTACTGCATAAAGTAGCAAATATTTCCCCCCCACATCTATACCTATATCCCTATTACTTACATAATCTTTACCATCCTTTAAAAGGGTGTCTTTTTTTCATAGGCAGAACTTCATTATGGGATATTTGAATTTGCCATTTGCTGGCCTCAGTAGGCAATTTCAAAGTAGCAAGCCTAGTGGTGCCCTCTTTGAAGCCAGGCTCTGGAATGGAGTAATTGTCTGGAGTTTTAAGTTTTGGAGCATTGTGATAGCCCTGATATTCTTCCCAAGTCATCCCAGCCCCCCCAATCTCATGAAAATCCTTAGCAATTTCTTTAGTAATTTCCTCTAATTTACTAGCTTGGCTAAGTAGATAGTTTCCTACTGCCTCTTCATTAGTTAAATCTAAATCCTTTGGCATATTGTCAATTATCCAATTTTCATGGGCCTTTTCTTCTTCTACTATATTGACAAATTTTACATTACCATCTACTTCAATTTCACGGAAAAACTTGTTTTTCTCTACTTTTTGGTCTAGTACATCTTCTACTAATAAATTATCGTCTATAGTTTTTCTATAGACTTTTTTTAATCCAGTATGGATAATATCTCCTGGTGCAGCAAAGGCAATAGTATTTGTTAATATTAGCACCAGTAGTAATACTATGGATATATGCTTTTCATTGGCTTTTCCTCCTTTATAACAATATATATTAAGGTCAGGGGACACACCTCACTTTAAGGTATGGGGACACACCTCTGCAAGACGGTCGAGCTTTTTGAGGAATGTCCCAATCGTATGTCTATAAACTGTCATCCTGAGCGAAGCGAAGATCCTGACTTTCTGCTGTTTAGAGATCCTTCACTCACGTTCAGGATGACAAAAAAAGGTACTTTATCAGCAGTCCTGGAATATCCCTAAAGGTTTCCCCCCCTAATTACCAAATTCCCCCCCCACTATCATAGACTCTATATTTATACCCATCTAATTTAGCTATCCAATCTACATCAAATCCATTGATACTAAAATCTCCACTTTTCCCTAAGGTTTTCTTTTCAAATAGCTTCCCGCTACCTGATAGTAATTCTACCTTATATCCACTAAAATCCTTAAGGCCAGTTAACTCCCCCCCAGAAAAAGAGCCTATAATAGAAGTAGAGAATTTTATATCTTTTATATCTATCTGCGTATTATCCTCATAAGCAGTAGGGTTCTCGTCAATGGAGTTTTCTTCTGTTTCTTCTTCGGAAATATTCTCTAGCCGTTTTAATGTATCCCAGGCAATTTCTCTTGTAATTATTTCATTATGTGGAATATATAAATCAGCCAATCCAATTTCTAAGGCCTTATTATAATAATCCTCTGGATATTTTTGAAAATCTACTCCATCTTTATAGCCCATAGAACGCATTATGACAGTTAGTAATTCTATATACTTTACCTTTTCCTTTGGCTTAAACTGTACCTTTCCAGTCCCCCTGCATAATTCCTTCTTGAGTAGCTAAATTGACATAGGGAATAGACCAGCCTTTAACATCATTAAATTGACTTTTCTTCTTATGATATTTTACCAAATCTTCTATTTCACTAAGTCTAACTCCAATAGTAGCCAATTCTTCCCTAGTTATATTTTTATTTAAATTTTTATATTCCATAATATCTGAGGGATTAGGAGAGGCCAATACTATATTTGGAATTAGTAATATTATGATTAAAACAAGGGAAATAAGATCCTCCGAGGCAAGCCCCTTAAAATAAAAGGGAGTAGGGGGGGCACCGTATGACATCTTTGGGACAGGGAGAACTGTCCTCCTTGTCCTACTATTTTTGTTTTATATTTAAATTTTAGCACAATTGGATTCTCCTTTCGTTAAATTACAATGAGCAATTATGTGATACAGCGAGAACCGTCCCCCCCGCTGTATCATAAATTCCCTCCACCTATGGTATGACCACTTGGATCTATTATTTCGTATTTATATCCAATTAATTTAGCCATTAAATCCACATCAAAGCCTGTTATTTCAAAACTGCCATTGGAATCAACTCTTTTATATTTATATTCTTTTCCTGTACTAGACAATAATCTAATCCGATACCCATTAAAACTTCCCAAAGTATCACTTTCTAATCTTCCACTAAATACCCCCCCTACAATACTAGTATTAAAAGTATATCCTTTGGCTAACCAAACCTCCCCCCCAGCATCTTCTTCTCTACGATTTACCACTACAGTATAAACCCTATCCTTTTTGCCACTTTCCTTATGCACAACATTTATCTTATTCTCGCCAACATCTAAAGGAATCCTCTGAGCTTCGCCACTTTCTACTATAGAGTCATTTATTTCAATACTACCACTAGAAGCCACAGCTACTATATTTACACTTCCCACTGGATAATTAACATTTACTACATAATCAAAGGTCTTTTTATCAAATCTAGGCTCTAGTCTGCCACCTTCAATTTCTAAATTATCCAATCCACTGGCCATGTTTTTATCATCCACCACTGTATATTCAAAGGTAGATACAGGGCTATCTTTCATGCCAGTTTTTGTAGCATAGGCCCTAATGGTAGTGTCAGAATTTATAATTATAGGGCCTGTATAGGAGATTCTATTGCCTTCTGTTGGTAGGGTCCCATCTAAGGTATAGTAAATACTAGCCCCCCCTTCTGTATTGGTGTATAATTCTATAGTGCTTCCCTCCACAATCTCACCTGATACAGGATTGGCATTTACCATTTGGACTATATCCTGGGAAATAATTACTTCCTTCACCATATTTTGATTTTTATCGTAGGCTTGGAGGAATATATTCATATCCCAAAGGGCAATTATTTCTGACATTACATCCTGTAAATGGGCACCTAATTTATCTTCTGCTGTTCTATTCCAACTGATATTATTTATATCAAAATCCATATCCACCAATAATTTATAATCCTCTAGGGAGATTTGGTGCAATTTATATTTCATAGGAATTTTCAAACCGTTTAGGGTAAATATACCATAATATTTATTTAAAAATTCTTCCGTTTCCCTTTCCAATTCAGGGGGGGAGCGAAGTCTACCATTATCAATAGTAAAGTAGATTTTATCATCACTGGAGTATTCTAAGCTACCATTGATTTTTAAATCAGGATAATTTTCTTTAATCAAACTGCCTACCCTATTTAAATAATCCACCTTATTGTGAACAGTCCAATTTTTAAACCTATTACCAGCAGGAATTATATTTAATTCCAAATCATATCCAGAAACTTTGGCGAAATAATCGAAACTTTCTCCACCAAATTTAGAGAGCCTCTTTTGTAATAAATCTACAATATATACAGTGTCGACTTTTTCACCTATATCTAAGCCGCTGTCTATAAATCTAAATTCTATATTTCCCATATAAGTATCAAATTCTACATGATTATATCTAGAACTACGGGTATCCCTAATTTGTCCCTGGATTTTGGCATTCTCATCATACAGACTGTTTATGGCTACAAATATATCCCATATATAGGCCTCCACATCTCTCCTAGTTAAATTCCTCCATCTAAATCAGATCTATTTCTAAAGACTATATCCACATAATACCAAGAATCCGTCCCCCCCTCCCTTAGGGAAATATCCACAGGGAGTTTCTCTATATGATCTAAATGTTTATTTAAATATTTTTCCATCTCGGATAAATTTTTAACTTCTTCATAGGGGATTTTAACATCCATTAGGATTTTTTTCTTCTTTTCTAATTCTTCTAAATGTCTATTGACCTTTCTACTTAAATCCTCCCTAAATTGGACTAAATCTCTTACATCATAAAAGCCTTTTTTTTATGTACCAAATAGAGTTTCCATCTATATTTATATTATTAGCCTTAAATTCGGGAGTAATATATAATATAGGGGGGGATAGGGATACTAGAGATAAATACACATCATTGTTATAAAGCAAAGGTTCCCTATCTAAATTGATTTTCTTTCCATCTAAAATATATCTATATCAGAAAATCCCACCTTAATATTTCGTACCATTCCCTGAAATCCACCAGAAGAATTTACCTTTCCACCTTCAAATTCACGGATTTCATTCTCTATTTCTAGAATTTTCCTTTCCATAGCCTGAATCTCATATCCTTTTTGATAGGCAATAGGCTCTAGGGAAGCATCTTTAATATTGAGTTTCCCATAGGAATTTAGTTTTAAATTCCTCTTATTAGCATCAAAGTTGGAGCCAATCTTTAAGGCCTTAGCCAAATCTCTCATAGGCACCCAAAGCTCCCCCCCATCATAGATAAAAACCTCTTTATGGGAGAAACTTTTACCCTCCATTTGCAATTTTAAATCTCCAAAAAGTGCATCAATTTCCATAACCTGCCCCTTAGCAAAACTAGGTACAGGGATTACGGATAATAAAATAATAATAGCCAATGTAAATGAAATATATCTTTTCAAAAAAAATCACACCTTTCTTATGTAAATTAGGCCTTTAGTCCAATTTTAAATTCTTCCCCTTGGGAACAGAGCCTTCGTAGGCCATGTTAATACTGTCCATCTCAGGATGACAGAGGAGTTATAGGTTAGTACTGTCTGTCTCAGGATGACATGGGGGGGCCAGGTTAATATTGCCCATCCTAGTAGTTTGTCATTCTGAGCCAAAGGCGAAGAATCTCAGATTCCAAAACTAATCTAAGGGATTCTTCCCCCCCTTGCAAATATTATCGACAGATCTATGGGAAATCTACAGATTTAGTGTATAATAGATTTAAGAATATGTCTATTTTTGCCGATAACAAATATAGGCCTTTGGCCAATTTTAAATTATGAATTGTGAATTGTGAATTAAAAGGAAGATCCTTCACTTCGTTCAGGATGACAAAGGATTGTTCAGGATGACAAAGGATTGTTTAGGATGGCATTTTCCCTGTCATTGATGAAGAAACTCTGCCTTAGAGCTAGACCACAGGAGTTATTGTATTACATAAACGAAAGGAGAATAATCCATGTTTAAAATTAAAAATAAATCGGAAATAAAATATGAGACAAAGCGGAGGCGGCTTGTACATGATACAAAGAGAACCGTCCCCCTTGTATCAAGGGTATTGTCTTTTGTACTTATATTTTCAATTATATTACCCATACTGGGGGGGCCAATAGGGGGGGTGTTTGCTCAGTCTGGGAATATGATTACCTATACATATAAACGAGGTATAGGGAATGAAAATGAATTAGAATCTATATTTATGAGCATTAATACCAATATAAATACAGCAGGAATCCATGATGTAACTATTATTACAGATGAAGGTAGTCCCCAAAATATTGGAAGGATAACCGTAGAAGAAAGAGACGTAAATAGAGATATTGTCAGGAATTTTTGGATAAACAATCCTCGAACTAATATGAGAATTAATAAAATAATTATAGGAAACTTCCGATTAGATTTAGATTTTATAGGTATAGTAGGTAAAATAAGCGAAATGGAAACCTATGATATTAATATAGGAGACAATATTAGTTTTAAAGGAGAAAGATTAGACCAGGGCACCATAAATATATCTGGGGGGGAAAGTAGTTTTAATCAAGAACGAACAGCAGATAGATTTGTTCAACAAATGAATGGCACCACAGGCTATAAAAACATTACCCTAAAACTAGATGATGGAAATACTAGTCAAACTGCTGTATATCCCAATGCCTTTAAATTATTAGGAGATATACCCCAATTGGAGATACAATAGAAATCATTCCTAAAATGGGTAGCAAAGGTGGTATTGCTATATAAGAGCAAAAGACGGACAGTTTAAAGTTCAAAATGGAGAAGCAATGCATTCTGTATTTTCCTAACAGATGCTACAGACAGATATAGTACAAAAAAACATGGCAGAAGTTATTTCCGTAACTCCTACTAGAAATGTAATAAAAATTAAAATCCCCCCGCAGAAATAGTAGATAGTAAATATTATGATGTAATTGTAACCAATAAAATAGCAAATCTCAAGGGAAATATCTATGAACAAATTACAGAAATAAAAAAAGTAGAAGACAGATTTTTGTAATAGGGGCAGATCAAGGACCAGTTTTAACTAGAATATATCCAAATAATGGACCAGATACAGGAGAAGAAGTTCAAGTAACAGGTAAGAACTTTGATGAACTAGCTTATATACAAGGACTTGCCAATAGTGAAGACCTTAAATTAAAACCTGTAATAATATCTGAAAAAAAACTAGATGATAGGGTAGAAGATATTGTAAGTGAGGAAATAGGGAATAAAGATACACCAAAGGACAGTGTATTTCATTTGCAATATGAAAACACTGGAAATGGCCTATATAATGATAATTTAATATTGAAAATTGATAGATTTATAGCTACCTATATAGGAAATAGAACCACACCAGCAACAAAAGATGGGGGAACCAGTATTTAGATTTAGTGAACAATATGACAATATATCAGTAAATGTACCCCCCCATCAAATGTAGATAAAGAAACAGAAGTAAATGTAGTACTTATAATTCAAACAGAAATCCAAACCGTAGATGGAAATACTTACAAGACAATAGATGTAGTAGGAAAAGATGATGTAAAATACACCATAATCCCATCCCATACAGCACCAAGTATAGATAAAATAATACCAGAAAAAAATCCAAGTACTAGAAGACAAAAACAACAATAACTATGGCCTAAAAGAAGATATGGTAATAACCATAGAAGGTGCAAATTTTAAAGTAATCAGGACAAAGGACCAAGACACTAAAAAAAGATGTAACCAATTATCCCATAGTAGGCTTAGGGGCTAATTTAACAAATTCAGAAGAAGGAATAGTTCTGAGGCTTAATCCAGAAAAAGAAGGCCAAGTTGAAAGATATATAAATGAAAATTGGGTAGAACTACCAGGTGTAGATATGGTAGTAATAGACAATAAAGGTCAAATAATAGATGGGACCATAAATAAAGACAAGGGAGATAAAATTCTAATCACCATACCAAAAGATTCAGGAGTTCGAATTCCTAGAGAATCTGTTACTACAGATGCTAAAAACCCAGTACCTAAATCAGTATTTGTAATGAATCCAGTGCTAGGTAGTAAGGAACCAGGATTTCCAGTATCTAATGACAATGTTTATCTAATGTTTGTAGATATAGGAGAGAACCTCCCCCCCAACCATAGACAGAGTCTCTCCCAATGTAGTAGCCATAGACTCAGGGGAAGAAATTACTGTAACAGGTTCTAATTTCCAAACAGGAATTAGAGTATTTGTAGGAGGAGTAGAAGTTACAGGAGTAAAAAACGAACTAGACCCATCAGGTAAAAATATTATATTAAAATTTAATGCACCAAAATTTCCTCAAATTATAGAAGGGCCTACTAAATTAATGGTAATGAATCCAGATGGAGGACAGGCTACTAAAGATTTTACCTATGTAAAATCCCTACAAAGAGACCCAAATCTAACAGGTTTCTCACCAAAATCTGGAACTATGGGTACAGTAGTTATAGTAGATGGAGATAATTTCTTAGCACCAAATCCAGCAGTAGGCAGCACTAGTGGTATGGGCATATACAGATTAATAGGTAGTAGAATCCTTATGGATGGAAAAGATATAAATGAATACAATAGGGATAATAATGGAAATATTAAATTAGAAACATACACTAATGGTTCAGAAAGACTAATAATCCATGAAGACAACACTGTAAGTCTTTCTAGTTATTACCATAGTATAATATTAGAAGATGCAAATAGACCAAATAATTTTTACACAATATATCAGGATAATAGAGGAAATATAATTATTTCTGATGGAGGTTCTGGTAGTGAAGAAGGCAATATAATAAATCAATATTATATAATAGACAAAAATGGGAACTTAATAGCAGAAAAGAACGGACAGGAATATGATGTATCTGTAAGCTCAGAGGGCATAAAAATAGGGGATTTAAATTTAATAATGAAAACCCCCATATAAATTTCACCCAGGTGGAGATATATACGGCTCTAGAGTACAAGTAATAGACAAAAATAGAATAGAATTCAAAGTACCAAATTTAACATCCAAACTACCAGATGGGTACAAAATTACAGTAGAAAACCCAGATACTAAAAAAAATCCACAGCCAAGGATCTATTCTACTATTATGAAACTGTATCTTTAAAGCCAAAAATAGAAAAAGTACATCCTAGCATAGGCTCTACAGAAGGTGGATACCAAATTCTTATACAAGGAGAGAATTTCGAAGATGATTCTAAAGTTTATGTAGATGGATTATTGGTACCAGCAGGGGGGGACATAAAAAGGGAAACTATAAATGGCAAAGACACATTAATAATCACTAAAATGCCTCCCTATAGGAGAAATATGCCAGATGAAGAAACCGATAGAAAAGTAGTACCAGTAGTAGTAGAAAACGGAAATGGTGGTACAGCCTTAGGAAGATTTACCTATGTAATTCCACCATCTGCCAAGCCTATTATAGATAAAGTAGAATTTCAAAAGGAAAATCAAACAGGTAATGCGGCAGGAGATGAAGTAATTACTATCTCTGGTAGATATTTTAAATTTGAAGAGCCTTGGAGTAATGTTAAAAAGTACAGAGATTGGATTGAAGGAGAAAGAAATGGCCAAACTTTCTATTTTGAAGATATAGATGAAGATGGGCACCACACCTTATATACCAATTGGATGGACTATAAGGAAAAAGGTGGCAGTACAAAAGATATACCAAATACCATAGAAACCTATGATCAATACCTAAATTCTCCAGTGCTTCCCACAGTACGAATAGGAGGCATAGAAGCTAAAATAGTAGAATTTGGCACTAATTATATAAAGGTAATTACACCACAAATTACCCCCTGGTCGTCATGAACTATATGTGGTAAATAACGACTTTGGAACTTCCAACAGAGTATTTGTACAATTTGAAGGTTCTAGAATTACCATAGATAAAATAGTAGGAGACACAGGCAAAAACAAGGACAAGACGCAGTAGAAATCCATGGCTCAGGATTTCAAAATACTAATATTAGAACTTTAGAAAATGGTAATATTAAATATTACAATATGCCTAAGGTTCGTTTTGGCACAGTAGGTGGTACCAAAGATATAAATAATAATAGAGCCCAAGTAACCCTAGAAAATGGAGACTTCACTTTAGAATACGATAATTCAAATACTGAAACCGCCATGATTACTATGAAAGCTAAATACAATAAAGAAATATATGTAAAACCTTCACCATAGACAAATACGATGGGAGCCCCCCCATATATTTACCTATATGGGAATTAGAAAAGATGGCAAAGCCTATCCAGGCTATGAATTAGTAAAAATAGAAACTAAAAATAGAAAACTAATAGTAGAAAAAGGATATTCCCCCAGAAACTAAATTAATAAACCCTGGTCAAATAGCATTAGATACGCCTTCCTATTATACAGTGGGGGGGATGTGCAAGTAGAAGTAACTAATCCTGATGGAGGCCGTGGCACTACTAAATATAGATATACTAATCCAGCTAGTAAACCAATGATTACTAATATAACTAGTGATGGAGATAATCCTGTTGAAGGTGATGATGGAGATATTAGAGTTCTAAGAATGGACTATAGAGGTAAACAAGATATAGTAGTACTAGGAGAAGATTTTAGAGAAGGTGCTAGAATCCAAATAGGAAACATACTAAATATAGACAATAAAGATATAACAGAAACTTTAAGTGCCACACCTAACAAATTAGCCTTCACTATGCCAGGGGGGGTAAATGAAAATGCAGTAGGAAAACTTCATAGACTTACAGTAATAAATGGAGACGGAGCCCAAGCTTCTTCCGATAATCGAAACAACCAATGGAACGCTCCAATCTACATCCAATTTATAAAAGGAGAATCTGACCCAGAACTAGGAGATATAGTCCCAGACAAGGGCCCAGCCACAGGAGGCACTAGAGTTACTATAAAAGGTAAAGACTTTAGAGAGAAAATGGAAGGTTATAACGGAGAATTTAAAATATCCTTTGGAAATTCAAATGTAGATAAAAAAAGATATTAAAATAATAGACCATAGCACCATAGAAGTTATAGCACCAGAATCTGATGTATTAGGACCAGTAAGGGTAAAAATACAAAACCCAGACGGTAGCTTAACTCAAGAAAACTTAATATTTACCTATATATCTAAACCTAAAATAGACGATGTAAATCCTAAAAAAAACTATTTATAAACGACACCGAAACAGAAGTTACAATTAAAGGTAGACAATTTATGTCAGGCTCAAGAGTAATAGTTGGAGGAAAAATCATTCCAATAAAAGATGTAAAATCCGGTATGGATGTAAAAGGTCAAGGAATTATAGGAGTAGATCCACAAGGGAACAATAGAGAAGTAGCAGTAATAGGTGGAATGGAAGCAGCCAGTGTAAATCTAGTAGATGGTGAATTAAAAGTTAAATTCAATAAGGCCACAGATTTAGAAAACAGCAGTCTAATAATTATAAACCCAGATGGTGGAATCTCTGACCCATACAATGATTTTAAATACGAAAAGCCACTACCTTTAAAACCAATGGTACTAGAAGGAATACCAGGCTATGAATCTACAGTAATGTTAATTTGGAACGAATCAGACCCAGATTTACTAAACAAAGCTACTAAATATGAGGTCTATGGTAGACTAGCATCAGATAAAACCAGCACCTTTATAGGCACCACTACAGATGCCCAGTATCTAATAAAAGACTTAGAACCAAATACAGAATATATATTTATGGTACGAGCCTTAAACGAATATGGTGCAGCCATAGACTTTGCAGAAGTAAAAGTAAAAACCCTAAGTCTACAAGAAGACGAAAAACAAAGGGAAAAAGATAAAGAACTAAAAGAAGAAGAAAAGAAACTCTTAGAAAAGGGCAAAGAAGAAATAGTAGGGGAAAAAGTAATAAAACCATAGGCTCCAATGATATTAAAAACAATATAGGTAATCTAGACTTTAATCAATCTAAATATAAAAACACCAAAGAATTAATAATAAATATACCAATAGCCCTAGCACGAAAAGACTCCACATTAAATATAAAATATGGCGAACTACAAATGTCAATAAATCCAAAGGACTTATATACCTATAGAGTTTCAGCCTTAGACAAAGGAGATAAGGATTCAAATCTTCAGATTAAAATTAAAAGAGATGGGGAAGCCATATTCCAAGAGGCAAAAAAACTAGCCTCCAGAAGCTACGAAATGGACTTTAGCTTCCAAGTAGGCAAAAACACCATAGAAATAGACAAACTACTACGAAGTGGCAAACTAACATTAAACTTCGACAATATCCTATATTCAAATGCTAAAAATGTAGAACTATATAAATATGACAATGCTAAAGGCCAATACGTTAAGGCCTCTAATAACAGGACCACATCCTTTGATACTGAGGGTAAATATATATTATTAAGTAATAGATAGATTAGGCCTAATCGGCCAATTGGGAGGGGGGGACATTCCTCAGAAAGATAGACCGTCTTGCAGAGGTGTGTCCCCCTGACCTTAAATAATTCATTGCGAAGCATAAGCAAGCATAAAGGAGAATACATATGAAGCGAAAACTGCAATCCTATTATTAACCCTAACATTAATCAACACCCTAGTCCCCCCCTGTAGGGGCGACCTGTGGTCGCCAGTATTTGCAGCACCCACTAACTACTCAGACATCCAAAACCACTGGGCTAAATCTGAAATTCTTCAAATTACAGCCCTAGACTATATGGATGGCCATGGGGGACAAATTTTTTTTCCTAATCGCCATTTAAACTATGGGGAAGCCCTAACTACTGCAATAAAAGCCGTAGGTAAAGAAGGAGAAGCCCAAAAACTTTCCCCCCCAACAATCATCAAAAAGGCATATACCAAATAGCTTATAATATGGAATTAATACCAAAGCCAGAAGACCAAGACAAATTAATTCCTGCACCAAATAAAAAAAGTAACAAGAGAAGAAGCAGCCAATATTCTAGCTAGAGCCTTAGAAATAGATCCACCAATGGGACATGAAATACAAGAGGCTAAAAAAATTCACTGATTATAAAAAAATTGCAGACCATAGATTACCCTATGTAGAATTAGCCCTACAAAAAGGCTATATAAGTGGAAGAAACAAAAATATCTTTGACCCAAAAGCCTATATTACTAGAGGGGAATTTGCCAAAATAATTTCTAATGCCAATGAAGATTTACTACCCTATAGAAATATAGTGAAAAAATCGGGACAAGTATCTAATATAGAGCTAGGAAATATTACTATATACAATACAGACACCACTAGTAATATAATAGGATACAAGGGAAAGGATTCTTTCTCAGTACAAAAAGACAAAAAAAATCTATAATGGAGATATAATAAAAACTGGAAATTTCCTTACCTATTATATGGACCATAATGGAAAAGTAATATATGCAGAAATAGGCAACAAAAAAAACTAAAACTGTAGAAGGTACTATTAGGGAAATAAATCTAGACCAAAGGGAAATCACTGTATGGGACTATAATGATAAACACCATAAATTTAAAATAGACCCCTATATTCCCATAGAAGAATTATATTTTGAGCAGGAAGTGGAAATCACTACCCAAGGAGATAAGGTACTTAAAATGGCTACCTTTAGTCCCATAGACCCAGAAAGAGATGGCTATATAATTCCAGGTACTAGATTTAGAGTAGGAACAGTATTATTCGCCAACAATAGTGAAATAGAAATCAAAACCAGCACAGGCAGAGAGAAATTCCAAATAGACGAAAACACCACATTATTTAAAAGAGGACAAAGAGTAGAATTATTTCAATTAAAAGAAGGAGACAGAGTGCTACTAAGTTTCGACGATATATACTCCTCTAAAATTTCAGAAATTAAAATAGAAGACGAAGAAAAACATATAGGAGGAGTAATCAAAGGTAAAATCGAATTAATAGACGAAAGAAATAAAGAAATCCTAATAAATGAAGTCTACGAATTAAACCAGGGTCAATGGCGGGGGGGAGAAATTCTAAAGAAAGAATAAAACTAGGCACAGGTAGTATATATGAAGGGGGGGAAAGAAAATCACCCTTAAAAATCTCAACAAAAGAAAGAAGGAAGAAATCTATATAGCCTATGAAAACGCCTATGGAAATACCAGCATTTCTAAAGCTCTAATGAAATCTGGTTCAGCCATGGAACACAAAGACAAAATCCAAAACATAGACTATGGTACAGGTCAAATGGTAGTGAGCACCACTAGCTTTGGATTCCACGAAGGCACCATAGTAGTCAAAGACAATAGACTGGTAGACTCCCTAAATATAAATACAAGTCAAATGTCTATCTAGTCTCCGACTATAGAAATGGCAATAGAACTGCCAGTGTAGTTTCCATAGAAGACACAGGCATATTAGATGATAGAATAGATGGCAGTAAGCTTTTAGTCTATAAAGGCAAAATTGAAGATATATTTAATTATAAATTGACACTGGGAAAATATAATTATAAACTAGACAAAGAAGTCCTAACAAACTCTGGCTTTAAATCTAATTCAGGTACAGAAGAATTAAATTTAAGTCTAGACACCTATATATATGACAGTGAATTGCAAAAACAAATCCCAACTAATGCATTTTTAGACTCTAGATATATAGACCTAATTGATATAAAAGATAGGGAATTAAGAAATAGAATAGAAAAAAAATCACTATAAAAAACAAACCAGCCTATATAGTAGCCAGAGAAACCAGCTATGGAAAAGAAATCCTAAGTATAAACCTAATACCTCAGGACTTAAACAAATACAATGATACAGTGAAACTTGACAACAGCATATTAGGAGAAATAAATACAATAAATCAAGAAAACAACAGTATAAATATAAACAAAGTAAAAGTCTACAATAATTTGACTAAGAGATGGGAATACACAGAAAACAAAGACTTAAATTTAAACAAAGCAATAATCTTAGTGAATGATAAACCTTTAAGCCTAGAGGAATTATATAAAATAAGGCCCGGCAGCAAGGTTTATATAGTAAACCACAATGATACGGCCAAGGATATGCCATATATATTAATAATAGAAAACTAGAGCCTAGTCGGCCAATTATAAATTGTGAATTGTAAATTTTGAATTAAAGGCGAGATCCTTCACTACGTTCAGGATGACATGTGCTACGTTCAGGATGACATGCACTACGTTCAGGATGACATGCACTACGTTCAGGATGACATGCGCTACGTTCAGGATGACATGCACTTGTCATTCTGAGCATAAGCGAAGAATCTCGAATAATCGGGGGGGACATTCCTCAGAAAGTTCGACCGTCTTGCAGAGGTGTGTCCCCATACCTTAATACGTTTAAAGGAGTGAAACCAATGAAAACCAAAATAACAGCACTAATCCTAATCCTAACCTTATTCCTACCGACAATAACTTTCGCAGTAGAAATCCCCCCCGGCTACGAAGGCGGAATCAAAAATGAAAACAATTATAAAGAAATAATCTTCATTACAGGAGAGCCTATAGAAATGGAAGGGACTCTCACTATAAAAGACAATAGTGGCAGTGGTAGGGGCAATAGCAGGAATACTAAAAAAAACAGAAGATAATATTCAACAAAAAAAAGCTATACCTATACATATAGGCTTAAAAATATAAAATCAGGTGCAAGTCTAGATAGAACCATTAAACTAACAGAAATAATCAATAAACAGGGAAAGCAAGGTACATCCCAAATGGTACTAGACTCTTATACTGAAACCTTAAAAATAAATGGCAAAACATATAAAGTAGACAAAAATGACTATCAATGGAATCAAAGTCAAATCCTATATGAAACAGGTCTAGTGGATTACTACTCGGGAGAATGGTCAGCTAGAAAAACCTATAAACTAAATAAAGGAGCAGAAATAATAACAGTCTACACCATGGGAGAACTGGTAGGCTATGAAAGCCCCTGGTCAGACACACAGACCCAAAGTCTAAACTATATAATAGAATACCAAGACAAATTAGAAGACCACAGTAGAGAAGGTACAGCCACAGTAGAAACATCCTATAATAGAACTAAAGACTTTAACTATCAAGAAAATGCTCCAAAGCAAATCCCCCCCTTCCATGGAGGATTTCAATTATCAGAAAAGCAGGACAATGTATTAAAATATAGATATGATTTAGCCAAGGAAGATGGAAAGGGCAGAAATGTAGGACAAAAATCCACTAGTATAGACACTAATCCCAAAAACCTTAGACTACCTATACCAGAAATAAGAGATATTAGAGGTTTAGATTCTGAATGGGATATACTACTAATAGCCAGTATGAACGGTTTTCCCTACACAGCAAAAAAACTTAGGCCCACAAACAGCAGTCAGCAGAGGAGACTTCGCCAGAGCCTTGGCCAATACTATGGAAATAGAAATTCCAGAAATAGAAGACAGTTCCACCAAAAGCACTAGAAGCAGCAGAAGCAGCAGAAGTAGTAGAAATGCCAAAGGGAAAGAACAGGAACAAGAAAAATTAAGATATATAGACGTACCTAAAATCATAGAAACTACAAATATATAGAAGGAGTATCAGCCCAATATATAATGGAAGGTGTAGGCAAAGGCAGATTCGAGCCAGACAGAGAACTAACCAAAGCAGAAGCCACTACAATATTAATTAGATTACTAGGCTTCCAAAATAGGGCTCCCATAGGGAAATACTCCACAGGCTTTAAAGACGACAGCAGTATTCCAAATTGGGCAAAAGACCATGTATATATGGCAAAAGAATTAAAAATAATTCCAAGCACAGAATACTTCAACCCAAATAAAGCCATAACCAAAGAAGAAACAGCAGTGCTATTAGTAAGTTTTATTGAATATTTGCAGAATGATCTAAGATATGATTATAGAGAAAACCTATTGAACTAGAGGGCTTAGCCCTCTAGTTCAAAATTGTGAATTGTAAATTTTGAATTAAAGGCGAGATCCTTCACTGGGTTCAGGATGACAGGAAGACGTTCAGGATGACAGGAGGACATTCAGGATGACCTTGTCCCTGTCATTCTGAGCGATAGCGAAGAATCTCATACCCAAAAACTAGCCCCCAATAATTCACAATTCACAATTAAAAATTCAAAATTTGCGAAGCATAAGGTGTGTCCCCCATACATTAATATAAAGAGGTGAATCCATGAAAAATAAAACCATAATACTAATTACAATCTTTACCCTAATCTTCGCCAATATATACGTCTCCTTTGGAGATGAGATCCTTCCCTACGGTCAGGATGACCCTTCTGTCATTCTGAGCGACAGCGAAGAATCCCAAGATGTAAACATTCTAATCCTATACGACAAATCCTCAAAAAAACTTCTGGGATATATACCACAACTATAATCAATCCCTACTAACCAATGTAAAAGTAGAACCCATATCTCTAGACAGTTTTAATAATATGGACATATCTAAATACCATATACTCTATTTAGATAGATCCATAATTGGCAAAGAAAAATTTAATAATTCTAAAGATAAAATAACTCAATATGTAAAAGATGGAGGGTATCTATTTGTAGAGGACAGTTTCTACAATCAATTCCCCCCCTAGAATTTTTAGGTGCCAAAGAATTTCACCAAATTCAAGCTTTCCCTAAAAATCTAAAATATCCAGAAATAAGAGAAAATCTATCTGGAATACAAAATACATTAAAGGTATTTCACAAAAATTTAGTAAAATACTATGACGACAAAAGCCTAGATTCCTTAAACAAAGGCCATGGATTTATACCAGATACAGCCACTACCATAGCCTCCAATGGAGAACTTTCCCTTTATGGATTAAATCAGGTAGGAGAAGGCTATGTATTTTATGCAAATAGTATGCTGCCAAATTACAATTATATAACAGGCTTTGATTTGCAAAAAAAAGACGAAATCCAAGAATACTTTAGCTTTACTTTTGCCACAGGGAACTATCTTTTTAGAAATGAATTTCCTGCCTTTGTATCTAAGGAATTATATGGCTATGCAGCTAAAAAAAAGTCCTAGGCCCCCCCTATGGCAGACCAGCCATGGCATGGCAAAATCACTTTGAAGTAACTTCAGCCATAGAAAATGGCACCATGGAAAAATGGATAGATCTATTAAAAGAATACAACCAAATACCATCCTATTCCCTAGCCAGAGCACCCTACGAATGGGGAGAATGGTATGAAAATATAGTAATCCATCAAAATATAGGAGACCAAAATCTCAAATTCCTAGGCGACGAAAATTCCCACTACGGAGGGGGGGAAAAGACCTAGAAATAGGAGGGCAATACCTAAAACTAAATAAATATAAAGACTATAAATCTCTAGGAGCCAATTTAGAACTACCCTACAGAGCCTATATTTCCACAGGGGGGGATATAGATGGAAATGGCACAATAGACCTAATCTCCGGCAGTGCAGACGGAAATATATATCTATTCCCCCGACCTCTGTCATTCTGAACCAGACTCTAGTCATCCTGAGGCAAAGCCGAAGGATCTCAAAATAAACGTAGGCAAATACTCCGCCCCCTATACTATACGACATAAACCAAAACGGAAAACTAGACATAATAGTAGGAAGTGAAAATGGCCAGGTACTCCTATACACAAATCAAGGCAATTTAAAATTTAAAAAAAAGAAAAAAAATCCTAGTAGAAAACAAAAATCTTAAAAATCTAAGTCCAGCCATAGGAGACATAGATGGGGGGGACAATATTCCAGACCTAATTGTAGGAGAAGCAAGTGGCAATCTTTATTTCTATAAAGGTCAATGGGAAGGAAAGACCCTGAGTTTTAAATCTGAACCAACAAAACTTAATATAAATGTAGGAAAATATCCTGCACCAAAATTTTACGATATAAATGGCGATGGAAAACCAGAACTAATTATAGGAAATTCCACAGGATATTTGAGAATATATAATATAGTAGATTCTAAATTAGTAAAAGGTGATTTTATAGAAGGGGAAAACTACAATATTTATGGCAATAAAAGACTATGGAGTGGCTACTACTCTGTACCAGAATTTTGTGATATAAATGGAAATGGAAAAGCAGATCTTTTAGTGGGAAATCTAAGATTTAGCATACCAATGCCCATAGACTCTGAGGGATTCCCTCATAAAGCAGCCCTAGAAAAATCCCTAGCCTATGCTAAGGAAAACCATATAAAAATATATCCCCATATATACTTTAGCAAATACAAATCTAAAACCAATGAATTAGAAGAACTAAGACTTCACCAGGAGGCCTTTGAATACTATAATATACCTTGGGAAAACATGGGCGCAAACCAGCACACTTGGGATATAAACAATTTTAACTCAATACAATCCTTTGAAAGCCAGAGTACAGCAGGGATTAAATGGAACTCAGGCTTTAGACCACATAAACTAGCAGGAGAACCAAGTCTATCTAGGGACTATATATTCCAAATTCCTTTTAGAATAGGCAAGGATTGGGGAAGCAAAGACTTTATACTATTTACTCCAAGCCCCCCCATATACCTATAATGGAAGGAGCCTACGAAAACATAGTAGCCTTAGATTTGCCTATATCTCATTTCTACCATATAGAATACGGAATGAACACAGAAAAGGGAATAGAAGATTTACGATACAAAGCGAAAACCCTAGACAATATTAGAAATAAATATGAATACAATTTTATGCAGGAAGTAGATATGTTTCATAGTTTTAATTCTGTCTTAAATAGCAAAGTAAATATAATACAAAAGGGAAATGAATACCATATACAATCGGACAATAATATAGTAGGAATAAAATTCGAACTAGGAGAAAAATTAAATGGCCAAAGACTAGCAACCAACGGATCTATATACATGAGAGATGGAAAAGACCTATATATAGGCCTAAATGAGGACATTAAAATATACCCATCAAATGAACCAGACAAGGCCCATATAATAAGAGTAAACGGAGAAATAGCCATAGAAAAAGAAGAAACCCAATACCAAATCCACTTCAAAACCCCCCCAGGCCTACAACAAATAAAAAATCTACGCCCCCCCCAATGGACTAGAAGTATTAAAGGGAGATTTTGAAATAAAACAAGAAGGAGACTATTATACTTTAACTAGATACGGATTAGGCCTTACGACCAATTTTAAATTTTAAATTTCAAATTGTGAATTAAAGGCGGGATCCTTCACTACGTTCAGGATGACAAGAAGACGTTCAGGATGACAGGAGGACATTCAGGATGACCTTGTCCCTGTCATTCTGAGCGATAGCGAAGAATCTCATACCCAAAAGCTAGCCCCCCCAATAATTCACAATTCACTAGGTGAAGAAACTAAGCGATATGCACAAAATTGAAAAGCATAATTTTGGCATCCTGCTTAAATTCACAATTCAAAATTTGCGAAGCATAAGGTGTGTCCCTATCCTAATAAAGGAGTGAAACCATGAAAAAAACGAATAACATCCCTAATCCTAATCCTAAGCATATTCCTATCCTTCCCCCCCACATATGCCCAGCCCCCCCAAAATCCCAATACCATAGACGACTTCTACCAAATCCTATACCTAATTCAAGAAAACTACGTCTACGACATAGAAGAATCAACTCTAATAGAAGGTGCCATCAAAGGCCTATTTCATAATCTAGACGAACACAGCGACTACTACACCAAAGAAGAAATGGACATTCTACTAGATGATCTATCAGGAGATTTTGTAGGCATAGGAGTATATATAAAGGAAGAGGAAGGAAATATTATTATTACTGACATCATAAAAAAACAGCCCCGCCGAAGCCACAGGCCTTAAATCGGGAGATATAATCCAAGCAGTAAATGGGCAAAGCATAAAAGATTTAAATATTAATGAAGTCTCTAAACTAATTAGGGGAGAAGCAGAGACTAAAGTAAATATAAAAATAAAAAGAGGAAATGAAAAACCAAAAGACTACAATATAATAAGGAAGAAAATAAAAGTACAAGTAGTAGAAACTAAAGTCCTAGAAAAAAAATATTGGCTATATAAAACTAAATCAATTCTCCGACAACAGCCACAAAGAAATAGAAAAAGCTCTAAAGAATTTCGACAATAAAAAAAATAAAGAACATAATACTAGATCTAAGAGATAATCCAGGAGGGCTACTAAGCGAAGCAGTATATACATCCAATCTATTTGTTCCAGAAGGCCCCCCCATAGTTCATATAAAATACAAAAACGGAAAAACCGAAACCTATTACTCAAATCTAAAAAAACCAAAATACAATCTAGCAGTCCTAGTAAATGAAAACTCCGCCTCAGCATCGGAAATTGTAGCAGCAGCCGTAAAAGACACAAAAGCAGGTACAATAATAGGCACTCAAACCTATGGCAAAGGCACAGTACAAAACATACTAAGCCTCCCAAAAGGCGACGGAATGAAACTAACCATAGCAGAATACCAAAGCCCAAAGAAAAACAAAATCAATGGCCTAGGTGTGAAGCCTAATATAGTAGTGGAGAATGATGGGAAGAAAGATTTACAGCTAGAGAAAGCCATAGAGATCCTTCGATAGTAATGTTTATACTGGCCGTCTCAGGATGACAGGTGAATTGTCATTCTGGGACATTTTTTTTGTCATTCTGAGATATTATTGTTTTGTCATTCTGAGGCGTAGCCGAAGAATCTCCGACCCCAAAGCTAGACCCCAACAAATACGGATGGGGGGGACATTCCTCAGAAAGTTCGACCGTCTTGCAGAGGTGTGTCCCCTTACCTTAATTGGTATTTGTAATATACTTGTAACACAATTGTAATAGTAATTTTCACTATTCTAGTGTATAATAGTATCACCGATAGATTTGAAGGGGGTTACCCCTTATATTACAAATCTATTACATTACCATCAATGAACTTGATTTTAAATCGGCTTGATGGTATAATGCAGAATAGAATGTAAATTTTATGTAATTCCTACATAACAATTTACAAAAACTAAAATTACCTAAAATTTAAAGGAGGTCTTTGAAAAATGAAGAGAAAATTATCACTGCTTTTAGCAGTAGTAATGATCTTAGGAAGCTTCTCATTTGCATTTGCAGCTGAAGAAACAGCAGCAGAAAAAGCAGGAGCATTCCTTAAGGAAGTAGGAGTTCTCGAAGGAATCAATGGCGACTTAAAGCTAGAAGATAACCTTCGTAGACAAGACGCAGTAGTATTAGTAGCTAGACTACATGGTGCAGAAGAGGAAGCAAAAGCTTACTCACCAGAAGGTCTAAAATTCACAGACTTTAAAGATCCATACTACAGACCAATAATCAAATGGGCAGTAGATAAAGGATTAGTTGAAGGACATACAGAAGAAAGATTTGGATTTAACGAAGACGTTACAGCTCAACAATATGCAACAATATTATTAAGAGCATTAGGATACAATGACAAAGTAGCTACTAAAGAAGGCTACGAAAAAGCTTTAGAAGAAGCAAAAGCATTAGGTATCCTAGAAGGCGTAAAAGTAGAAGACGCTACAGTAGTAACAAGAGGCTTAATGGCAG
>JMBX01000029.1_pt1 | contig 35400 bp, 52 predicted proteins | sample 616521 | NCBI WGS metagenome assembly JMBX01 (sample SAMN02727906, study PRJNA239997) | anaerobic digester metagenome | biome: anaerobic digester; isolation source: mesophilic anaerobic digester inoculated with municipal waste water sludge... | place: Germany: Bielefeld University, CeBiTec ...
AGAGAGGAAGCGAACTATAGAATACCATTTATGTTTTTATTCATTTATTGTTTAGTCACGTCATTACCGATTATGCTATAACAGATCATGGTTTTATAGATGTTCATCAACAAAAGGTTATAGATCCAGTATTAGAAGTTTTAAAATAGTATGTTAAGCATGACCAGACTTGGTCGAGTTAAAACAAACATCTCACAGGTAGAAAGATTACTTGTGAGATGTTTTAACGCCTTTATAAAAAAATAATGTATTAATTCTAAAATTAGTGGAAAAATAATAATAACTAATGCCACTAAGGAGGAAATAAATGTCAAATAATTCAGAAACTATAAAGGCACTTAATGAATTGCTACAGGGGGGAATACATGGCAGTAGATAGTTTTAATAATTTCATATCAAGATTAGAAGATGAGAATGCTATAGAGTGTTTAAGAGAAGTTCAAAAGCAGCATAGAGAAAATATTGATAAATTGGCAACTTATATACAAGATATAGGAGGACAGCCAGATGAAAACCTTGGTATGAAAGGTACAATGGGGGGGCAAATGATGCTCAATATGGAATTAGGGACTGGAATAGATGCAGATGAAATTATTAAAAAAAAGCAATTGAAGGAGAAACTAAGGGAGTTAATATGGCTGAAAAGGTTTTAAGAGGGGGGGATTTGGATGATAGATCTAGAGATGTAGCAGGTGAAATATTAGAAAAGGATAGAAAATCTATTGAAAAATTAAATAAATTACTATAGATAAACTAATAGAGCCACAAGGCTCTTTTTTTCATGAGCTGAGCCAAAGGATATGGTGGCAAGTTTGGGATGGATTGAAAAAGAAGATCTAGTTGGAACATCTCGCTGGTAGAAATATTTGTGGGATGTTTCTTATATCTAGATATATTTAATTTATGATATAATATAAATACAGATAGATTAACAAGTTGATGAATTGACTAAGATAGATATACTTACATGGAACTGAAACTTAATTTCTGAGTGAAGGGAATGAAATGTAATCATGGAGGATTCATATCTTAAAAATATAAATATGAAATATGTCGATGCAATAATGATAATTGATAATAAGAGTAGGATTGTATATTCAGTTAGATTTAATCCTAGGTTTGATAAGGATGGATGTAAAGATGAATTTGAAAGTATAATTAATAGAAATTTTCTAGAAGTATATCCCTCAATCAAACCTGAAGAAAGTACAGTTATGACTTGTTTAAAATATGGGGGTTCCAATTTATAGTGAGAACCAAATATTTCGTGATGAAAAAGGTAGGGTGTACAATACACAAAATCTAACTCTTCCTATCATACGAAGCGGAAAAATTCTTGGTGCTATTGAATTATCTAAGGATATTACTAGGATTAAAGAAGATATACCTATAAAAGTCAAAAAAAACCCACATCAATAGCTGGAGTAATTAAATCAGATAATTTTTCTGTAAATTATGAATTTAGCGATATAATTACTAACAATGAAGAGATGATTAGAAATATTAAAAAAAAGCCAAAATGGTTGCCGATAGCACTTCATCTGTGCTTGTGTACGGAGAGACAGGTACAGGGAAAGAATTATATGTGCAATCTATTCATAACTATAGTTCAAGGTTTAATAAGCCTTTTATAGCACAAAATTGTGCTGCACTACCAGAAAATTTGTTTGAATCAATTTTATTTGGAACAGTGAAAGGAGCATTTACTGGTGCTGTAGACAAACCAGGATTATTTGAACAAGCCCATGGTGGAACACTTTTTCTAGATGAGATAAATTCCATGCCTATTAATCTACAGACAAAGCTCTTAAGGGTATTACAGGATGGTGTTATTAGACGTGTAGGTGATTCAAGGGATAGAAAATAGATGTTAGAATAATTGCTGCTATGAATGTGGAACCGTTGAAGGCTGTTGAAAATGGACAGATTAGGGAAGATTTATTTTATAGACTTAATGTAGTAAATATAAAATTAGTTCCCTTAAGAGATAGATTGGAGGATATTCCATTATATGTGGAACATTTTATAGATAAATACAATAAGGAACTAAATAAAAATGTAAAGGGAATATCTAGCAAAGTAAAAGAATTATTTATGTCATATAACTGGCCTGGGAATGTGAGAGAACTGCAACATATTATTGAAGCTGCTATTAATATTGTAGATAATGAATATATAGAATTGGACAATCTTCCAATTTATTTGTCTGAAAAGGTAGATCTAGTTGATTATGGGTCACTAGAGGAACACTTTTATTTTAGTTTATTAGAAGGGGTAGAGTCTTTAGATAGTGTAATGGATGATATGGAAAAAAAAGGTTCATATTAGATGCATTGGAACAGTCAAGGGGAAATATTTCCAAGGCTGCAAGGGCACTTAAAATAACAAGACAAAGGCTTTATTACAAAATGGATAAGCATAATATTAAATTGGATTAATGCAATATGTCTAATTTCATACGACAAAAATCATTACAAATCGTACAAAAACTTACACTTAAGGAGGGAAAGCTTTCATTATTCCCTTCTTTTTTTATTGGCATAAATATTGCAACATATATAAGACAGAAGTAAATTTTTAAAAAAAAGGTGGGTAGTAGATGGAACTAGAATTAAGAAAGATAAATATTAAAGATATACAATTTGGGGGGAATCAACAGGTGTAAAGAATAATGTGTTGTATATAAGTACAAAAGAAGTTGAAAGCATATTAAAGGAAGATGAAAGGATTAAAGAAGTTACAGTTGATATTGCTAGACCTGGAGAATCTATAAGAATTATACCAGTTAAAGATGTAATAGAGCCAAGAGCGAAGGTAGATGGAAAAGCTTTTCCGGGAATAGCTGTAGAAATAGAAGAAATAGGCGAAGGAATTACTTATGCGTTAAAAAATTGTGCCGTTGTTACAACTGGACCTATAGTAGGATTTCAAGAAGGTATTATAGACATGAAAGGCCCACTGGCTAAGTATACTCCATTTTCTCATTTAAATAATTTGGTGGTTCATATAGAAAAAAAGAAAGTGTAAGTCCTCATGAACACGAAGAGGCTGTTCGTATTGGTGGTATAAAAATAGCTCACTATTTGGCAAAAAGGGCAATAAGTAGTTCTTATGATGAGGTGGAAATGTATATATGGAATAGTATAAATGAAAAGCTTAATGAATATCCTGATTTACCAAAAATAGTTTACGTATATCAATGTATTGCTCAAGGATTACTTCATGATACTTATTTTTATGGAAAAGATCTAAAGAAAATGACACCAACATTAATAACACCATTGGAAGTTATTGATGGAGCACTTATAAGTGGAAATTGTGTATCCCCCCCAGGCTCAAAGACTACTACATATCATCATCAAAACAATGCTATAATTAGAGAATGTTTTAAGAGAAATGGTAAAGAAATCAATTTTTTTTAGGTATAGTATTAACACCGCTAATGGTAACAATGGACGATAAATATAGAAACTCTATTATGACTATTAGAATGGTGGAATCATTAGGTGCAAATGGGGGTAATCCAATCTCAGGAAGGGTTTGGAAATCCAACAACTGATTTAATGATGATATGCAAGGGACTCGAAAATAAGGGAATTAAGACAGTAATAATAAGTAATGAAGACGCAGGGATAGATGGAAAATCTGAATCCCTTCCAGATGGAACTATGGAAGCAAATGCCATAATTTCAACAGGAAACAGCAATGCCCAAATAATTATTCCACCTATGGACAGAGTTTTAGGTGATTTAACTGCCATTGAACATATAACTGGTGGTTTTGTAGGTTCGATTCAAGAGGATGGAAATTTGGTTATTGAAATACATGGCATTATGGGGGGGAGCCATAATCTTCAAGGATATAGCAATTTAAGTGCTATAACTGTATAGGGGGTAAAGATTTGAAAAGATAGTATATTATACCAATCAATTTTTTTGGACAAATTGGTGGAGAAGAAAAAGCGGGAATTCCACCAAAAATATATGAGGGAATAATAGGTTCAGCTAATGCATTTAGTAATAAATTAGATGGTGAGATAATAGCAACAGTTATATGTGGGGGGGATAATTATTATGCTGAGAATATGGAAAGTGCAAGAGAAATCATATTTAAAGAATTAGATAAATTAAAGCCAGATATTTTTATAGCTGGCCCAGCATTTAATGCAGGAAGGTTTGGGATTGCTTGTGGTGATTTATGTGCTAGTATTGAAAAAAAATACAATATTCCAACTATGACGGGTTTATACATTGAAAATCCAGCAGTAGATATTTATAGAGCTAAAACCTATATAGTGGAGACTGGAAAGTCAGCAGCAGATATGAAAAGGGCAGTAGAGAAAATGGCCAATATTGCAAATAAACTTTTAAAAGGCGAGAAACTAGGACTTCCAAATGAGGAAGGGTATATTCCAAAAGGTATAAGGACAAATGTTTTTAAAGATAAATCAGGAGCAGAGAGAGCATTAGATATGCTAGTTAAAAAAATTAAATGGAGAGCCCTTTGAAACAGAAATACCTATACCTATTTATAATTCAGTTACACCTGCTATGGCCATAAAAAAATATAAAAGATGCAAGAATAGCTATATTAACAAGCGGTGGTATAGTTCCTATGGGGGGGAATCCTGACCACCTACCAGCAGCTACAGCTAAATTTTATAAAAAGTATTCAATTTCAAATTTAGATAGATTAATTGGAGGTGAATATGAATCAATTCATGCAGGCTATGATCCAGTTTATGCTAATGAAAATCCTAATAGGGTTTTACCACTTGATTTATTAAGAGAACTAGAAAAAAAGGGGGAAATAGGTTCATTATATGAATATTATTTTGTTACAACAGGAAACTCTACATCTGTAGCAGATGCTACTAGAATGGGTGAGGAAATAGCCAGGGAGTTAAAAGCTGCAGAAATAAATGGTGCTATAATGACCAGCACTTGAGGTACTTGCACACGTTGTGGAGCAACAATAGTTAAAGAAATAGAGAGGATTGGTATTCCTGTAGCACATATTTGTACAGTGACGCCTATTTCAAAAACAGTAGGGGGGGCAATTAGAATAGTACCAGCCATAGCTATTCCTTATCCAGTAGGAAATCCAGAACTACCTGAAGATAAGGAAAAGGAAGCAAGAATGAATGTTGTAAATAATGCTTTAAATTCTCTTAAGGTGGATTTTTAAATAATATAGGAGGGATTGTTTATGAAAATTGCAGTTCTTGGATCAGGGAATGGTGGTTGTGCTGTGGCTTTTGATTGGGCCCAATCAGGTCACGATGTTTATATGTTTGACTTCGAAAGTTTCCCAGTTAATATAGAATCTATTTCAAAGAACAATGGGATTCATTCAGAGGGGCAACTAGAAGGATTTGCGGAAATTAAATATGCAGGCCATGATTTAGAAAAGGTAATAGGTGAAGCCGATTTAATATTTGTAGTTGGGCCCGCATATAGTACAGAGGCGTTTGGAAAGGCTATAAAACCATATTTAGAAAAGGGGCAAATAGTAATAGTTTGTCCAAGTTCTTGTGGTGGAAGTATTGCATTTAAAAATGCACTAGGTATAAACATTGAAGATACGGATTATATAATAGCTGAAACTAGTACATTGCCATATGCTGTTAGAATAATAGAACCTGGTAGTATTCATATATACTTGAAATTAAAAGGTGGATTGCTATTGGCAGCCTTACCAAGTAAATATACTGAAAAAGTTCATAGTATGGTAAAGAGTGTATATCCATGTATGGTTCCAGCTAAGAACGTATTGCAAACCACATTACAAAATGCAAATCCTATAATTCATCCAGCAATAACTATATTGAACACAGGACTACTAGAAAGAACAAAGGGAGATTTTTGTTTCTACGAAGAGGGTGTTACAACTGCTGTAGGTAGACTAATTGAAGGAATGGACAAAGAAAGAATTTTAATTGGTGGAAAATTAGATTTTGAAATAATAAAGGATCCGGGAATAAGTATAGAACAAGGCTATATGGAAGTAGATACCTATGATATAGGATATTCAACAGCACCAGGATTTAAAGGAATAAAAGCACCGTCAACCCTTGATTATAGATATTTTAATGAAGATGTAGGATATGGTTTAGTATTTATGACAGAACTAGCAAGGCAGGTAGGGTAGATACGCCAGTTATGGATTCGGTAGTAAATATAGCATCAGTACTTATGAATAGAGACTATAGAGGAGAAAAAAAAGAGAACAATGGAAACATTAGGATTGGAGCATTATACATTGGAGGAATTAAATAAGATCTTATAATTAAACAATATACAGTATAGCTTTATTAAAATTGGGAGGGACATTTATGAAGATAATTTCAAATTCAAAAGCAATTTTTAGATTTAAACCAAGTATGAAAGCTGTTGAGACCATTATACCTGGGGAAGTTTTTAAAATGATAGCCAATGGATGTCATGCTGAAAAATTCTCGCCTGATGACGAATTTACCAGTGAAGTTATTAGTAAGGATGAGGATACATCTGAAGTAGAAATTACTACGACAGGCCCAATTTTCGTTGAGGGTGCGGAGCCTAATGATTTATTAAAAGTAAAAATTTTGAGTATTGATTTGGCTTCACAAGGATTTATTGAAATTGCACCTGACGAGGGTGTTCTTGGACATAAAGTGAAAGAAGCAAGAACTAAAATATTACCGATTAGAGATGGATATTGTCATTTTAACAATATATGTATACCAATTAAACCAATGGTTGGAGTAATAGGTGTAGCCCCCATCAGATGAAGATGGTGAATGGGGGGGTACAAGTACCCCCCCATGGAAACATGGTGGGAATATGGATGTTACGGATATTTGTGAGGGTTCCACTGTATATTTACCAGTTAGACAGGAAGGTGGCCTTTTAGCTTTAGGAGATTTACATGCTATTATGGGTGATGGAGAATTGTGCTATAGTGGATGTGAAATTAATGGAGAGGTAATTCTTCAGGTAGATTTAATAAAAGATAAAAAAAATTACTTGGCCACTAGTGGAGACTAATAAATCCACCATGGTTATTGGTTCCGGAAATACTATTGAGGAAGCTGTCCTAGCATCTACGGATCAAGCAGTTGAGCATCTTCATAAGGGGGGGTTAAATTTGTCCTGGGAACATGCATATATGTTAGCCAGCCTTTGTGTTGATTTAAAATTTTGTCAAGTTGTAAATCCTAAAATGACTGTTCGTGCTTCTATTCCTAAGTCAATTTTAACAACAGAATCTTTGATAAAATCAATCTAGTATTTTAAAAGAACGAAAAATAGATTGTAACTAAATTAGGCAGCAGATATTAAAAGGGGGGGAATTATAAGTGGAGAAGGATAAAGTTAAAGAATTAACTTCTATGGAAACTGAATTGAAACGAGAATTAGGTTTATTTGAGGCAGTTTCTATTATTGCTGGGATAATGATAGGTTCGGGCATTTTTATATAGGATCTTTTGTTTTAGACAGGGCTAATTTATCGCCAGGGTTTGCTTTATTTTCTTGGGTTTTTGCTGGAATATTTACATTAATGTCCGGTTTATGTTATGCAGAACTAGGAGCTGCAATGCCAAGAGCTGGAGGCGGATATGTTTACTTGACAGAAGCATATGGTCCTATTGTAGGTTTTACAATGGGGGGGTGGAGTCATTTTTGGGTTTCATATAGTGGTTCCATAAGTGCCCTAGGTTTAGGATTTGCAATATATTTAAGTGCATTAATTCCTATGTCGGATTTGACAATAAAATTAGTTGCTGCAGTGGCGATTATTATATTCACAATAATTAATATTCTTGGTGTCGAAAAAGGTGGGAAATTGCAAAGCACCCTTTTAGTCATAAAGCTTATTCCTATAATTATTCTATTGTTCGCTGGTATTATGTTTGGAGATGTGGAAAATACAATGTCATTTTCACTAGGGAATAATAGTCTGTTGGGTACAATGTCTCTTTCAGTAATAGCTGCTTTATGGGCATTTGAGGGATGGGATACGGTTAATATAGTAACAGAGGAAATAAAAGAACCGCAACGTAATTTACCAATAGCTATGGTAATTGCCATTGGTGGTGTAACTGTTATATATGCACTATTCAATTATGCATTAATGAAAGTGCTCCCTGTGGCTGATATAGTACAGGATGCAAATCCAGCTTCAACAGCGGCTTTTAAATTATTTGGTGCAACAGGGGGATTTTTAATAACTATTGGTGCTATGATTTCAATTTTAGGTTCTTTGAATGGTTGTATATTAGCAAATCCAAGAGAATATTATGCTATGGCAAGAAATGATGCATTTTTTTAGCAAGTTTAAAAAAAGTTCATCCTAAATATAAGACGCCAGTTAATTCCCTAATATTCCAAATGATTGTTTCTATTGGACTTCTATTTACAGGAACATTTGAACAATTGACAACATTGGTTGTATTTACTCAGTGGATATTTTATACATTGGCTATAGCATCGGTCTTCGTATTAAGGAAAAATATCCTGATATAGAAAGACCATACAAAGTTATAGGATATCCAGTGCTTCCATTAATAACAATACTAATTTCTGTAATAATACTTATAAACACCCTAATGGAGGATCCAAGATCTTCATTAATGGATTAATTGTACCTTTAATAGGGATTCCAGTGTACTTTTTGTTTGATAAAAGGAATAAGTACGAAGAAAGCTAGATTTTCAACAAGAATTTAGGTTTTGCTTTTAGCAATTCATAAAAAAAGTAGTCTTAAACATATTATATAGGGAGTGACATATATGATAGTAGGTATAGCAAAAGAAATTAAGAGTAATGAATATAGAGTTGCCTGCACTCCTAATGGGGGGGTAAAAGAATTTGTAAATAGAGGGCATACCATATTGGTTGAAAGGGGGGGTGCAGGCCTAGGTAGTAACTTTTCAGATAAACATTATAGGGACCAAGGGGGGGCTAAAATAGTAGATTCAGCAGAAGAACTTTATAGTAAATCAGAAATGATTTATAAAGTAAAAGAAGTTTTACCACAAGAATATAAATATTTAAGGGAAGGTTTAATAGTATTTACTTACATTCATTCTAATGCACATAGAGATCAAACAGATGTATTTTAGCTAGCAAGGCAATAGGCATTGCTTATGAAGATGTAGGTGATTCAAATGGAAAATTTCCATTGCTTAAACCAATGAGCGAAATAGCAGGAAAAGGTGGGTTTATAGCAGCACTTAATTTTTGCCAAAGTATTCATGGTGGAAATGGGTTGTTGCTAGCCAGGGTTCATGGTGTTAGAACTCCAGAAATAACTATCATTGGAGCAGGGAATGCAGGGCTAGGTGCAGCAGAGTTAGCTTCATCATTTGGAAACAAGGTAACAATATTAGATATAGATACCAATCAGCTTGAACATGCAAAAAAATATATTGCCTCCAAATGTAGAATTATTATACTCAGATGAGCAAAATTTAATTAATTGTCTAAGGCGGACAGATGTATTGCTGAATTGTATTTTGTGGCCAAAGTGGAGGACAGATCACTTAGTTACTAGGGAAATGCTCAGATTAATGAAACCAAAATCATTAATTGTTGATGTATCTTGTGATATAAATGGAGCCATACAGACATCTAAGCCAACAAGCCATGATGATCCAATATATGTAGTAGAAGGCATAACTCACTATGCAGTAGATAATATTCCAGCAGCATTTCCACAGACTTCTACTTATTCCTTATGTAATGCAACACTACCATATGCCCTACAAATTGCAGATAAGGGTGTAAAGAAAGCTTTAATTGATAATAAATATCTGAGAAGGGGACTTACAACTTGGAATGGTCAATTAACCTTAGAAGAAACAGGGAAAAAAAACAAAATAGACCATATACTACGCCTGAAAAAGTTTTGGGAATAGAATAAAATATTAGGATAAGCTTTAGAGAAAAAAAATAGGTGTAGAAATCTAGTGGATTTCTACACTTTATTTATATTTAGCTGAAACAATAAAAGTTTCTATAATTTCATTTTAGGGTTAGACTCCACCTGAATTTTGTCGAAACCTGTTTATAGGATGAACTTAAACCTTGAAATCATGACAATTTGCATATATAATCTTATATAAGAAATAATAGGAGGGGGAAATATCGTATGAAAAGAAAACAGTTATTAGTTTTAACATTATCTCTAATCTTATTATTATCCAATGTAGCAATAGTTAGTGCTACAGAAATGGATAAATTTGAAGAACAATTTGTAAAAATTCCAGCAGGGAATCATTATGTACCTGGTATTCTTACATTGCCACTTGTCAATAAAGATCAAAAGGTACCAGCAGTTCTAATGCTTCATGGATGGGCAAGTAATAAGGATGAGGTAGGAGATATGTATAAAAATCTAGCCCATCAATTAGCTTCTAAAGGAATAGCATCTCTTCGTATTGATTTTGCAGGTAGCGGAGATAGTGAACAAGAGTATTTTGAGAATAATATGGATTTATCTATAGCAGATTCCCAAAAGGCTCTTACCTACTTATTAACACATCAAAGAATAGATTATGATAAAGTTGGGGGGGTACTAGGATTTAGCCAAGGTGGTGCCATAGGACAAGCCGTAGTAGCCAGAGAGCCTCAAGTAAAAGCCTTTGCCACTTGGTCTACTGCCAGAGGTAATGGCATATCAGATAATTCTTTGGAAGCAAAAGAAGCTAAGGAAAATGGATTTGTGATGGTGGATTCATTTAGGGGGGGACCATTGAAACAAAGTAAGCAGTTTTATGTTTCTAGGGAAAATGCAAGGGCATTAGATGAAATAACTATGAGATATAATGGGGGGGCTTTACTAGTTGTAGCAGGTTCTGAAGACACAGTTGTAGACCCAGATATATCTCATGAATTAGTTAATAGTGTAAAAAGTAATGACAAAACTCTAAGAATACTAGAAGGAGCAGACCACATATTTAATGTATTATCTGAAGATAATAGTTTAGCAGATAAAACTATAAATCTTACTGCAAATTGGTTTGAGGATAAACTTATTTTAGATTAGATATTAAAGGTAAACTTATGAACTTATTGAGACATCTTATAAGTAGAAATACTTATAGGGTGTTTTTTTTATTTTGGAGAAAACTTAGTGGAGTAAAGTAGAAATTGACATTTTAAAACAAATATACTAACAAAAGGTCAGAGACATAAACTCTAAAATGTAATTAGGTGTAAAAATTATAAATATATTAGATAAAAACACTTGAACTTGTTGGAAAAAAAACAAGGAGATTAAAGCAAAAATTTACAAAATGTTCAGATAGTAGCTTGTACAATAAGATTAGGGATATTATGTGTCTACACATATTAAGGTAATATCTTGAAGGGTTTTCTACAACTAAAATAAATTACAAAGGGGGGGATGTTTATTTTGAAAAGGTTTAGTAAATTTTTATCTATCATCCTTGTATTGACACTACTTTTGCCAGGGTTAGTTTTTGCAGAAAATCAATCCAGTCCAAATGAGGCAATATTGAAAAAGGTAATTGATGAATTTAAACCTTCTTTGGAAAACATGAAGGTACCAGTAGAAGATGATTTAGAAAAGTTTTTCAAAGATGATGATGAGGTTAGAATTATTGTAGAGCTAGAGTCCAAACCTGCCATAGTTTATGCTACAGATAAAAACATAAACTATGAAAAATTATCTACATTAACAATTAGAGATGTTGAAAGAAAAATTGATAATGAGCAGCAAAGAGTTAAGAATAGTATTCTAGCTAACAAAATAGACATGAAATTTATTCATAGTTTTAATACGGCATTTAATGGATTTAGTGGCAAGGTTAAATTTGAAGATATTTCACTTATTGAAAAATTGCCTTTAGTAAAAAGGTGTATATTGCTAATGAATATGAAAGACCAGACATAAGACTAGATATGAACACATCAAATGATATGATTGGCTCTATACCTACTTGGGATATGGGTTATAGAGGTGAAGGTACTGTAATAGCAATTATAGATACAGGAATTGACCCGTCTCATAGAGATATGGTGCTAAGTGGTGATACTAATCCAAAACTCACAAAAGAATTAGTAGAAGGAAAAGATTTATTGGGCAAATATTATACTATCAAGGTCCCCCTACGGTTATAATTATTATGATTTAAATAATGAAATAGTGGACAGAGGTCCAGATCCTTCTATGCATGGAATGCATGTGGCTGGTATTGCAGGGGGCCAATGGAAATATTGAAAATGGCGGTGTAAGAGGTGTAGCTCCTGAATCTCAATTATTAGCTATGAAAGTATTTTCTAATGACCCTATATATGCTACTACTTTTTCAGATATATATTTAGTTGCAATAGACGAATCTATAAAACTCGGTGCTGATGTATTAAATATGAGTTTAGGTTCAACTGCTAGCTTTTATATACCAGAATCTGCAGAGGATATAGCCATAAGAAATGCCACAGATAATGGTATAGTTTGTTCTGTTTCAGCAGGAAACTCTGCTCAAATGACAGATGGATATTGGTATCCATGGAAGGAACATCCAGATATTGGTGTAGTAGGATCACCGGGATTAAATAAGGATACTATACAAGTGGCTTCTATAGAAAATACTCACCAAAAGGCCAATTATTTAAGCTACGAAAATGAAAATGGGACTATGAAAGTTCCTATGGCAATAGCAGGAAATATTAACCCAGCTGAGATATTACCAGGGACTCAGGAATTTGTCAATGGTGGCTCTGGGCATCCAAGTGAGTTTCCAGATGATGTAGAAGGTAAAGTAGTATTGGTGGTTCGTGGTGGATTAACTGGCCCATTTGTTGAAAAGATAGAAAACGCTCAGGCTGCAGGAGCAGCTGGCATTGTAGTTTACAACCATGAAGCAGGTGGAGAAGAATTAATCAATATGGCCACACCAAATGTACAAACTATTCCAGCAGTATTTATTGGGAACCATGGTGGTAGGGCGTTGTTAGAGTTAGAGGATAAAATCTTATTTTTTTCTAATGAAACAATGTCTATACCTAATCCAAGTGCAAATGAAATGTCAGATTTTACATCTTGGGGTACTACCCCCCCTAGTTTAGAGTTAAAACCAGAAGTTACGGCTCCTGGTGGTAAAATTTATTCTACTTTAAATGATGATAAATACGGTACTATGAGTGGTACATCCATGGCTGCACCTCATGTAGCAGGTGGTTCAGGCTTAGTTATGCAATATATTAAAGAACATGAACAATTTAGCAATCTATCATTATCAGAAAAGGCAAGATTAGCAAAGGTACTTTTAATGAATACATCAGTACCAATATTTGATCCTGAAGAAGAAACACTTTATTCGCCTAGAAGACAAGGGGGGGCAGGTTTAATGAATCTAAGATCTGCAGTAACCACACCAGTTAGAGTGGTAAATAAGGCTACAAATGAGGCTAAGATAGAGTTGAAAGATTTTAATACTACAAACTTTACTATGACTCTTAAGGCAATAAATCATACAGATCAGGATATATCCTATGATGTAGATGTAAAATTGTTTACGGATTTTATATATCCCTATGGGGGAGAAGAATTAAATTTATTAATGGCAAGAGAAATGGAATTTATACTAGGGCAAGTTCCAAAATAACAGTTCCAGCTTATGGAGAAAGAGAGTTTACTGTTCCAATTGATTTTAGTATAGATTCTGAGATTTATAAAAATATGTTTATTGAAGGTTATATTATATTAGAAGAAAAAAACAGATACTCATCCAACACTATCTGTACCATTTGTAGGTTTTTATGGGGATTGGAGTGAGCCGAAGGTTTTGGATAATATGAGATTTATCGATCCAGCAGGTTCATCTTATTTCGAGACTTCTGGCATGGTTCTCTTTGATGCTGATGGCAGTGGATGGTTCTATGGCACCCCCCCTCATATTTATATGAATCCAGGAACTGAAATTGGAAATGAAGAAGGGACAGGGAATATAACACCATATTTATCCTTTATGAGAAATGCGGAGAAGGTTGATTATAATATTTTAGACAAAGATGGCAAGGTACTAAGGACAATTCTATCTCAGCAATATATGAGAAAAAAAATTATATAAATGCTGGAAGAAATCAACCTACTAGATTAGTACTTGATGCTTATTGGGATGGAACAGTAAGGGGAGAAGTAGTTCCCGATGGAGATTATTTCTATGAAATTGCTGCAAAGGTTCATTATCCAGGTGCAAGTATGCAATCTAAGAAAATCCCAATAACAATAGATACTACTGGACCTGAAATAACTGATTTGGCCTATGATAATAAAACAGGTAAGCTTACTTGGAAATCAGAGGATAAAGGTATAGGCATATTAGGTTTTATGTTTATGATAAATGATGAATTACTAGAGGATACAATGATTATAGAGGAAGAAGCGTCATCCTATGAACTTGATATAGGTAAATATATAGGGGACCTGAGAGAATGTGAAATTACAGTAATATCAGTAGATAAATTTTTAAATATAAATAGTGAAACAATAATATATGTAGCTGACAATTATGATCCTTATATATTTATAATGAAGCCAGGATTGCTTGATGTATATAATACAAATGAAATATTCTTTGAAGGTTATGTAGCTAATTATTCTGCACTTCATAAGGTTATTATAAACGAAGATGTTGAAGCAGATGTGGAATTTTAGAGCATATAGACTTAAGACATCCTGATGATCCAAGTACAATTATATACTCGGGACCTGCCTATAAGTTTGCTAAAACTTTAACTCTTGAAGATGGATATCAGGAAATAAAAGTAGAGGCAATTTCAAGAAGTGGTAATTCAGGAAGTTTAGTAAGGAGATTTTATGTTGATACAACTGCACCGGAATTGGAAATAACAATAAAGGAAATTGATACAGTAAATTCCACAGCAGAACTAGAAATAACCATGAGGGATAATTTAGGATATTTAAAGCTAATGCTATGGGATAGCCAGATATATGAATATGATTATCCACTTGTTATAGTAGAGCCTGTCGAGAAGACATAACCCATAGGGTAAATATTGAAGATGAAAATAGGTTTAGTTTCACACTGATTGACATGGCTAAAAATGAAACAATTAAGGAAATAATAATTGGTGGAGCCCAGCCAATGGAAGAATTACCCATAAACACAACAATAGTAGGGGGGGATGAAGCCTTTGATATGAAATATTTAAGCAAAAATAGAGATGCTCAGATAAAGCTAATAAATTGGACTGCTGCAGGAGGAGAAATTTATATTAAGCCAAGTAAGGGCGTAATAATAAATTCTAGTGGGAAAATAGTAGGCATTGACAGGCTGCCAAATGAGTTAATCTATTATGATGCTAATGGAGAAACTACTAGATATATTAAGTAAGTAAATAAGCCTAGGAGGATTATTCTCCTAGGCATATGGTATTTAAATAAAACCACAAGAAAGGGGGGGGAATTTGTTTGTTATTTTACTAAAAACTAAGGGGGGGGTATTGATTAGATGTCAAGAAACAAAAGGATTTCAAAAGTACTATCCTTATTAATTACCATGATTATGGTATTGGGATGCTTTACACCATTTGTCTATGCAGAAGATACTACAATAAGTTCAGTAAAAGTAGATCTTCAAAAAGAGGCATTAAATAAGATTATGTCTGAGGTGTCAAAGGACTTAGAAAAAGATGATATGGTGGAAATATTAGTATATATGGAGGATCAGGTTAATACGGCTATGATAGCCGAGGCTACAAGAAAAGCCGTATCCACATCTATGACTCCATATAATACTAAACTTGCAGTTAGAAGGGGAGTAGTAGAAGCATTAAGAGATAAGGCAGAAATATCCCAAATGAATTTATTAAAATATCTAGAACAGGAAAAGGAAAAAGGAAATGTAGTTGAATTTGAATCTTACCATATAGTAAATATGGTATATGTAAAGGCTAAAAAAAAGAAGTAGTAGAAAACATTTCTTTTATGCCAGAGGTAGGTAAAATCTATAAGAACAGAGTTCACAAATTAGATTTTCCTGAGAAGAGTAAAGAAATTGAACCAAGTACAGAAGGCTTAGAATGGAATGTGGAAAGAATTAGAGCTAATGAAGTCTGGAATCTAGGATTTGATGGTACAGGGGGGGCAGTAGTAGGATCTTTAGATTCAGGAGTAGATTGGACTCATCCAGCTTTAAAAAAAATAAGTGGAGAGGATATGATCCAAATACAGGGGGGCAACCAATCCAGAAGGAAGCTGGTTTGACCCAGTATATAATGCTACATTGCCAGCAGACTCAGATGAACACGGAACCCATGTAATGGGTACAATGGTGGGACAAGAACCAGATAGCAGCAATAAAATAGGTGTGGCACCAGGGGCAAAATGGATAGCTGCAAGAGTATTTGATACTGCTGGTTCAACTACGGATAGAATTTTACTAGATGCAGCACAGTGGATGACAGCACCAGGTGGGAACCCAGACAATGCTCCAGATGTGGTAAATAACTCTTGGAGTGGTGGTTCTGTTATGGACGATTGGTATATGGATGCTGTAGATGCTTGGATAGATGCAGAAATAGTACCAGTATTCTCAGCGGGGGGGAACCAAAGATCAGGTGAACCTGCACCATGGCCAGGATCCATAGCAAACCCAGCCAATTATCCACAATCTTTTGCAGTAGCTGCAACGGATAGAAATGATATTAGGGCATATTTTTCAAAATTAGGCCCATCGCCCTATGATGAAACATTAATTAAACCAGAAATATCAGCACCAGGGGCAAGTATTAGGTCATCAGTACCTGGTGGCGGGTATGAAGGAGGTTGGTCAGGCACATCTATGTCGGCACCAGCAGTATCTGGTACAGTTGCATTATTGGTATCTGCCAATAGTTCCCTAAGTGTAGAGGATATAGAGGAGGCAATAACATCTAATGCAAGGCCATTAACAGATGGAACTTATCCAGAATCACCAAACTTTGGTTATGGACACGGAATAGTAGATGCATTTGAAGCAGTATCATCAATAGCCTCAGGTACAGGATTTATATCTGGTAGAGTATTACAGGATGGAGAAGATTTAGAAGATGCAATAATAATCCATGAACAGGAAGTATTTGAAACCTATATGGGCTCAGATATAGATATTATTGCCGAAATATCTGATGATGTTGCAGTAACAGAAGTTGAACTATTAGTTAAGCAACAAGGCAAGTCTTATTGGCTATTAGTTCCTATGAATAGAATATCAGGAGACCATAAAAGTGGTATCTATAGGGGAACTATAACCTATGATATGTTAATTGGGGGGGATAGCATTGTATATAAAATAAGGGCAAGGGATTATGCAGGAGAGGGAGTAGTTACGAAAGATCATAAAATAGATATAAAATTTGGTATTGTTCCAGATGAATATGAAATGGGATTTGAAACTAATCCTATGGCTGGATATTTGATGGTTCATGGGAATGGGGGGGACCACCAACTGCCGGGCCAGAGCCATTTGAAGGTGAAAATGTAGCAGCAACTAATCTAAGTGGAGATTATTCAGCTAGAGCCGATGATTGGCTAATAACTCCACCAATAGATTTAAGGGATGGGACATTAGAATCAGCTACATTAAGATTCCATGAATGGTATGAAACAGAAAACAATTATGATAAGGGTTATCTATTAGTAACAAATGATTTTGGAGAAACTTGGACAGAAGTAAGGCCAGTTATCACAGGAGATGGGAAACAGTGGAGAGGAACTGTTATCAATCTTGGTGAATATATAGGTTCAGAAACGCCAGTTTATATAGCATTTAGATTAACATCTGATGGTTCAAGACATATGGCAGGATGGTATATTGATAATGTAAAATTAGTGGGGGTAGATAATGAACCACCAGCCATACCAACAGGATTAACTGCAGAATCATTTGTTAGAGGAATTAAATTAGATTGGAATCAAGTAAGTGATGCTGATTTATCACATTATGAAATATATCGTTCTGAGGTATCTAATGAGGATTATGAGAAGATTGCCGAGTCTGTAATGAATACCTTTGTAGACGGAACAGTAGAAGCAAATCATATTTATTATTATAGAATTGCAGCAGTAGATTTTGCAGGAAATATAGGTGAATTCTCAGAAGAGGTAAGTGTTACGGCTGGGGGGGAATTTACTACCTTATTTGGCACAGATTTTGAAGAAAATAATGGTGGATTTATAACAGGAGTTACGGCAGGAAGTAATAATCCTTGGGAATGGGGGGGAGTTCCAACATCTGGACCTAATGTGGCAGCTTCTGGGGGGATAAATTATGGGCAACAAATCTATTGGGCAATTACACCACAAATACAGATGCTTATATTGAGTCTCCAGCCATAGTGATTCCTGAAAATAGTAATCCTATTTTAACCTTTACTCATTGGTATGACTTTGAGGGAACAACTACAAAATGGGATTATGGTCAAGTTTTGGTTTCTAAAGATGATGGGGAAACTTGGACCAATATTACTCCAGAGAGTGATGGTAAATATGGTACAAGATTACAACAGTGGAAAATGGAAGAATTATCTCTTGCTGATTTTGATGGGGATACAATTAAGATAAGATTCTTCTTCCATTCAGATGGATCAGTAAGTTATGCAGGATGGTATGTAGATGATGTATATATTATGGGGAGCCTAGGCGAAAATGAAGGACCAGAAGAACCAGAAGAGCCAGAAGAACCAGAAGAGCCAGAAGTTAAAAAGCTTAATTATGTAGAGCCTATTGAGCCAAGTTTTGACCTAAATAGAACAGAAACTTATAAATATGAAAGGGTAGAAGATTCAGTTGCTAGTATTGGTCTAATGGCTAGAGGTTCTGGCGTTCCAGTAGATAATGCTGTAGTTACAGTATTAGAAACAGGTAGAACTGTTAGAATAGATCCAATTACCGGAAGATTTAATATGAGAAGCCCAGTAGGTGAGTACACTTTAAGGCAGAAGCCTATGGATACTATTCACAAGATGCTACAGTAATTGTCGAGGAAGATGAAACTGTTAATCATACATTTATATTAGAACAAAAACCTAGAGGAACAATTATAGGTAGAGTAATTGATAGATATTATGAAACACCTGCAGCCTATGCTCTAATTAGAGTAGTAGAGGATGGTAATATAAAACCAGTAGTTGCAGATGAAAATGGTAATTTCATAATAGAAGATGTACTAGAAGGAGTTTACACTCTAAAGGTAGTGGCAGATGGATTTGAATCAGGTGAAACTATTGTAGAAGTATTTGGAAATGAAATAGCAAATATAGATATAAAATTAAAGAGATTTGTGGGATATGAAGATGAAATAATTTATGATGATGGCACTGCAGAAGATGCATTAGTAATAAATGGTGCAAACTATGGATTGGCAATGAGATTTACACCAGCACAATTTGGGAATGTAGTAGCTGCCAATGCATATTTCTGGGACAATAGTTGGCCAGTTCCCGGGGGGGAAATAGAATAGGATTTGCAATATACGAAACAGATGAAAATGGTACACCAAGTATAGTTGGAGAGCCTATATTTGTAGATGTAGTTAGGGGGGGAGCTTGGAATAGAATAGATTTATCTGAGTTTGCATTTGGCACAGATAGAGATTTCTATATATCTACAATACAGCCAGAAGTGGGATCCAATTGCCCAGGATTAGGTTTAGATGAATCCTCACCCCATGGAGATAGAGCCTATACAAATATAGATGGTGATTTCAGACCATTGCCAGGTCAAGGGCTAGATGGTGTGTTTATGATAAGAGCTGTTGTGGAACTATCTATGGATATTCCAGAGATAACCAATCTAGACGAAGTAAATTATACAAATCAAGATTCTATAATTATCGAAGGTAGAACAACTGCAGATGGGAAGGTTAATGTATATGTAAATGGTGAAAAGACAAGTGCTGTAGATTCTGTAAATAAACTATTTACAGCAGAAGTAGAATTGCCATTAGATGAAAATATGATTATGGTAACTGCCGAATTAAACGGAGTAGAAACAGAACCATCTACACCAGTAAGGGTTATTAAAGATAATACACCACCAGTATTAGTTGTAGAGAAACCATTAGATAATGACAAGATAAATACAGAAGTTGTTCATGTAATAGGTAGCGCAACAGATAATATAGAATTAGCACAAGTATTAATAAATGATGTAGAAATAGAGCTAGATGAAAATGGAAACTTCCACGAAAGATTAATGGTAGAGCCAGGTGAAAATATAATAGTAGTTAGGGCAATTGATGGGGGGGCTGGAAATGAAGTAATAGTTGAGAGAACAGTATATGTTGGATTGGATGCACCAGTTATAAGTAATATAGAACCTTCAGAAGATGTAGAACTTAGAGTAGGAGATGAACTAACAGTTAGTTTCGAGGCTCCAGCAGGTGGAGAAGGATACTTTAGATTATTAATGCCATTTGGATTAGATAGCAATGAATATGGAATTCCAATGATTGAAGAAGATGGATTATATACTGGAACATGGACTGTGCCAGCAAGATTAGTGGTTACAGGTTTACAAGTTCAGGTAATATATATAGATCAATATGGAACTAAAGTATCTGATTTAGCTACAGGTAGGGTAACCGTAATAGGAAATATGGAAGATTTAGAAGCTAATACAATAATAATTGGTAATGAAGCTTTTGATATGAAGGGTTTAAGTAGAAATATAGAATTACAGAGAAAATTAATCGAGGCTAGTATTTCAAATACACCAGTTTATATGAAGATAGGAAGAACTCAAATAACGGATATGGGAGGCAGAATGGTAGATTTTAATGTACTACCAGATAGAGTATCCTATTACGATATAAGTGGAGAAGTATTATATTACGAAAAATAAAAATTAAATAGTGGGGCAAATTGTCATCCTGAACGAAGTGAAGGATCTTGATTTCTTGCCAATTAGGGATTCTTCGCTTACGCTCAGAATGACATGAGTGTTCAGAATGACATGAGTGTTCAGAATGACATGGGTGTTCAGAATGACATGGGTGTCCACAGTTTAGGACAATATAAAAACTAAGGGGTATTGATTAGATGTCAAGAAACAAAAGGATTTCAAAAGTATTATCCTTATTAATTACCATAATTATGGTATTGGGATGCTTTACACCATTTGTTTATGCAGAAGGCAACTATCTTAGTTCAGCAAAGGTCGGTTTACAAAAAGAGGCATTAAATAAGATTATGCCTGAAGTAGCAAAAGACTTAGAAAAGGATGATGTGGCAGAAATATTAGTATATATGGCGGATCAGTTAGATTCCAAAATGGTAGCTAGGGCTACGAAAGAAGCTGTATCCCTATCTATGACCCCCATATAATACTAAACTTGCAGTTAGAAGAGGAGTATTGGAAGCATTAAAAGACAAAGCGGAAATAACTCAAATGAATCTACTAAAATATTTAGAACAGGAAAAGGAAAAGGGGGGGAATGTAGTTGAATTTGAATCCTTTGACATAGTGAATATGGTATATGTAAAGGCTACAAAAGAAGTAGTAGAAAATATTTCCTATATGCCAGAGGTAGGTAAAATTTATAAGAATAAAACTCATCAAATGGAAAAGATTATATTTACAGATGAAAATAAAATTAGATGGAATAGAATGGAATATAGACAGGGTTAGGGCTGATGAAGCTTGGGTTCTAGGAGTAGATGGAACAGGGGGCAGTAGTAGGATCTCTAGACTCAGGCGTTGATTGGACTCATCCCGCTTTAAAAAAAATAAATGGAGAGGGTTTGATCCAGATACAGGAGAAACTAATCCAAATGGCAACTGGTTTGATCCAGTATATAATGCTTCATTACCAGAGGATTCTGATAGTCATGGAACTCACGTAATGGGAACTGCTGTAGGACAAGAACCAGATGGTAGCAATAAAGTAGGTGTGGCTCCAGGGGGGGCAAAATGGATAGCTGCAAGAGTATTTAATACTGCTGGTTCCACTACTGATAGGATATTATTAGATGCAGCAGGATGGATGGCAGCACCAGGTGGAAATCCAGACAATGCTCCAGATGTAGTAAATAATTCATGGGGGGGCGGAGGTGCTGGACTAGATGATTGGTATATGGATGCAGTAGATAACTGGAGAGCTGCAGAGATACTTCCAGTATTTTCAGCAGGAAACCAAAGGACAGGTGAACCAGCTCCATGGCCAGGTTCTATCTCAGTTCCAGCAAACTATCCACAATCTTTTGCAGTAGCAGCTACAGATAGAAATGATAATAGAGCTAGTTTCTCAAAATTAGGTCCATCTCCCTATGATCCAAGTTTAATTAAACCAAATATATCTGCGCCAGGAGTAGGGATTCGTTCATGTATACCAGGGAATGGATATACGGGAGCTTATTCAGGAACTTCTATGTCAGCACCACATATTAGCGGTACAGCGGCATTATTAATGTCGGCTAATAGTGCATTGTCAGTGGCAGATTTAGAATATATTCTACAAGAAACAGCAAGGCCATTGACAGATGGAACTTATCCAGAGGCACCAAACTTTGGGTATGGATATGGAATGGTAGATGCTTTTGAAGCAGTATCATCAGTAGCCTCAGGCACAGGATATATATCTGGTAGAGTATTGCAAGATGGGGAAGATTTCGAAGATGCAGTAATAATCCATGAGCAGGAAGTATTTGAAACCTATATGGGTTCAGATATAGATATTATTGCCGAAATATCTGATGATGTTGCAGTAACAGAAGCAGAATTATTAGTTAAGCAAGAAGGCAAGGCTTATTGGCTATTAGTTCCTATGAATAGAATATCAGGAGACCATAAGAGTGGCATCTATAAAGGAACTATAACCTATGATATGTTAATTGGAAATAGTTTAGTATATAAGATAAGAGTAAGGGATTATGCAGGAGAAGGTGTAGTTACGAAAGATCATAAAATAGATATAAAATTTGGTATTGTTCCAGATGAATATGAAATGGGATTTGAAACTAATCCTATGGGCTGGATATTTGATGGTTCATGGGAATGGGGGGGACCACCAACAGACAATAGTCCAGTACCTTATGAGGGAGAAAATGTAGCAGGGACAAACTTAAGTGGAAATTATCCAAATTATGCTGATGATTGGCTAGTAACTCCGCCTATAGATTTAAGGGATGATACATTGACATCAGCCACATTAAGATTCCACGAGTGGTACGAAACGGAAAATAATTATGATAAAGGCTATCTTTTAATAACAAATGATTATGGAGAAAATTGGACAGAAGTAAGGTCAATTATTACAGGGGGGGATGGGAAACAATGGAAGGAGTCTATTGTCAATCTTGGCAACTATATAGGTTCTAAGGATCCAGTATTTGTGGCTTTTAGACTTACATCTGATGGTTCTGGTGTTAGAGCAGGGTGGTTTATTGACAATGTAAGATTAGTAGGGATAGATACTGAACCTCCAGCCACACCTACAGAATTAGTAGCAGAAGTAGGATTAACAGGAATCAAACTAAATTGGAATCCAGTATTTGATGCAGATTTGTCTCACTATAATGTATACCGTACAGTAGAAGAAGAGGGAGAATATGAATTAATTGCAGAGGCTCGCGTTAATAATTTTGTGGATACTGAAGTAGAGGTTGGAACAATATATTATTATAAAGTTGCATCAGTAGACTTTGCAGGAAATATAAGTGAATTTAGTGAAATAGTATCAGCTATTCCACAAGAGACGGTAATAATATTTGGTACAGATTTCGAAGAAAATGATGGTGGATTTGTATCTGGTGTAATGCCTGGAGCTAGAAATGAATTAAATCCATGGCAGTGGGGGGGAATTCCAACATCAGGACCAAATGGAGCATATTCTGGAGAAAAATTATGGGCAACAAATCTTTCAGGTAATTATGAAAACTATACTGATGCTTATTTAGAAAGTCCAACTATATCCTTACCAGATGATAAGAATCCAATTTTAACATTTAATCATTGGGTGGATATGGAAGGGACAACAACTCTATGGGATTATGGGCAAGTATTGGTTTCTAAAGATGATGGATCTACTTGGGATAATATTACACCTGTAGCAGGTGGAAAATATGGTAGGCGAGTGCAAGATTGGGCCAGTGAGGAAATATTCTTAACTGAATATAAAGGAGAAGATATAAAGCTAAGATTCTATTTCCACTCAGATGTTTCGGGAATGTATACTGGTTGGTATATTGATGATGTATATATTATTGGAATAGATGCAGAACCAACAGAGCCAATAGACCCACCAGAAGATGAAGAAACAAGATTTAGTTTATTACCTAAGTCGAAGAAGGTTGATTATATAGATCCAGTTGAGCCAAATTATAATTTAGAGAGAGCAGGAAACTTTAAATATGAGACAGTAGGAGATATTGAAGTACAAAATATGCCTATGGCTAGGGGGGGTAGAGGTATTCCAGTAGATGATGCTGTGATTACAGTATTAGAAACAGGAAGGAGCTTTAAAACAGACCCTGCCACTGGAATATTTAATATAAGAAACCCAATAGGTGAATTTACTCTAAGGGCAGAAGCATATGGGTATTATTCACAAGAAGCTACAGTAGTTGTAGAAGAAGATGGAACTGCTAATCATACTTTTATATTAGAACAAAAACCTCAGGGAATTATTACTGGTAGAGTATTTGATAGATATTATCTAAATCCTGCATCCCGCGCTATAATTAGAGTAGTAGAAGATGGAAATATAAAACCAGTAATTGCAGATGAGGATGGTAATTTCACAATAGAAGGAGTATATGAGGGAATCTATACATTAAAGGTAATAGCAGATGGATTTGAACCGGGAGAGTTTACAGTAGAGGTATTTGGCAATCAAGTAACAGATATTGATATACCCCCTAAAGAGATTTGTAGGGTATGAAGATGAAATTAGTTACGATAATGATATACCTGTAAATGCCCTAGTATTAAATGCTGTAAACAATGGATTAGCTGTAAGATTTACACCAGCTGAATATGGAAAAGTTGTGGGAGCAAATATATATTTCTGGGGGGGCAATGATTGGCCAACACCAGGGGGGGAACAGAAATAGGAATAGCTATATTTGACACAGATAGTAATGGTAATCCATCTCAAATAATAGGTGAACCAAAGATTGTAAATATAAATAGAGGAGCATGGAATCTAATTAATTTATCAGAATTTGGTTTTGCAACAGATAGGGATTTCTTTATAGGAACTATGCAAACCAAAATTGGAGATAATTCACCAGGTGTCGGAATAGATGAAACTAGTCCAGCACCAGAAAGATCTTATCTGCATATAGGTGGAAGTGAATTCGTACCTATAAGTGATGAGGGTGTAAAAGGTGGATTAATGATTAGGGCTAGAGTCGAAAACACTGTTGATACACCAGTAATAACTAATTTAGAAGAAATAAGTTATACTAATCAAGATTCAATAGTTGTGGAAGGTTTAGTAACAGCAGATGGTAAAGTTAATGTATATGTAAATAGTGAAAAGGCAGTTTCTGTAGATGCAGCAAATGGAGTATTTACTGCAGAAGTAGAATTGCCACTAGAGGAAAATACTATTATGGTAACTGCAGAATTAAATGGAGTAGAGACAGAACCATCAGCTCCAGTAAGAGTTATAAAGGACAATGAAGCACCAGTATTAATAGTAACTGAACCAGCTGATAATGCTAAGATAAAATCTGAATTAGTTCATGTGAAAGGTAACGCAACAGATAATATTGAATTAGCACAAGTGCTAATAAATGAAGCAGAGGTAGAATTAGATGAAGAAGGCAATTTCCACAAGAGACTAATGGTAAATCCGGGTGAAAATATAATTACTGTAAAGGCTATTGATGGAGCAGGCAATGAGACAGTAGATGTAAGAATAGTATATGTGGAATTAGAGGCACCAGTTATAGAGAATATTCAACCTTCAGAAGATGTAGAACTTAGAACAGGAGATATATTGAATGTTAGTTTTGAAGCACCAACTGGAGGAGAAGGATATTTTAGGATAATACTTCCACTTGGGCTACAAAGTAACAAAATAGGTATACCAATGACAGAAGAAAATGGAGTCTATACAGGAACTTGGACTGTACCAGCAGAAACAATGGCAGAGGAGTTATCAGTTGAAGTAGTATATATTAGTGAACATGGATTTGAAGTAGTCGAAAGGGCAGCAGGAATAGTGAGAATAATAGGTGAAGATGAAGATGAAGTAGGAAACATGGAAGACTTGCCAATGAATAGTACAATAATCAACGATGAGGCCTTTGATAATGGATATTTAAGGAATAGTAGTTATGCACAGAGGAAATTATTAGAAGCTATGGGATTAGGTACACCAATTTATATGAAAATATCTAAAACACAAATTGTAGACAATAGGGGGGGAAGAGCAGTCAATATTAATGTATTTCCAGATACTATAACATATTATGATTCCAATGGAACAGTTAAAATCTATATGAAATAAATACAAGCCTTAGCCAGATATTTTATCTGGCTAAGGCTAATTAATACTATACACCAATTTATTACTTAAATCTAGAAAAAAAATCCATAAATTAAAGCTTTTAGCTTGTAGATATATATAGAAAGCAAAGGAAGAAGGGAGAATATTAAACAATCATAGGGGGGGAAAATTTTTAAAAAAAGCATATTAAGAGTTACAATAATTGCTATTTTACTTACAACTTATGACTTATAATGAAAATATACACAATATTATAACTAATTACCATAATGGATTATTGTCTATGGTTATAATCGTAGTAAGTACAAGCCTTTAATACACTAGATATGGAGGTGAAAAATTTATAATCGAAAGAATTTATTTGGATTAAGATTAAAAAAAATTAAAAACGGGGGGGGATAATCATGAAAAACAAAAAAACTTTGGAATGTATTGTTAATTTCAGTGTTGGCATTTGCACTAGGTTTAGGCTCTATGGCATATTATACTAGAACATTTACTAGTGATAATAATACTGTAAAAACTGCCAAATTTAAAGTAAGTTCTAATGGTACCTTAGATGGGAGTGCAAAGTTTAATCTTGTTAATGAGGAAATTTATCCAGGGGGGGTAAAGCTAGATGCATATTCTTTTGAAATAGACAAAAAAAGGTACACGATTACCAATGGAATATTCTGTATCTTTAGGGTTGGAAGGGGGGGAAATTTTTGAAGATAGAAATGGGAATCCTAGTCCATTAAAAGTATCTGTACTTAGGGAGACAGATGAGGACTGGGAAGATATAGGTGGAATAGATAATGTTAAAATTATACCGGAAAAGGAAGTAGAAAAGTTTAAGATCCATATAAGCTGGCCTCACAATGATGATATTGATGCTGATTTTGAAAGTCTTGGTGGCATAATTAATATTAGTGTCGTGGCTAAGCAAATAGATGGAGAAGGCGGAGGCGGAGAAGACCCAGATCCAAATCCTAATGAGGATCCAAAATTAGTAAAGGCTGAATTAGTAGAAATGCCAATCCTTAAAAATTTCGGTAGTGTAAGAATAGAAGTTGAGAATATTGATAGAGCAGCCAAATTTAGAGTTCAATTTTTCCTTAATGACGAACATGATGGCAAAGTACCAGAATGGACAGAAATGGCTAATATAAATGAAGAGACAAATACAATCTTTTATATGCCTGAGGACAGGTTAACAATTGAAATCTATGCTGAAGATGGAGAAGAATTGCTCCATACATTTACAAATGTAAAATTAACTGTAGTTGATTAAATATTTTTATATACAGGGTGGATTAGTCCACCCTGTGAAATTATTCATAGAAAGGAGTGTAATATCTTTGAAAAAAACATAGGACATGGAAGAAAACCTTAGGTTTTATATTGATTGGAATATTCATAGCTGTAGTTTTTACTTTTACCGATACTTATTCTTTATTTCAAAAAGGCCATGATGGATATGGAAATGTAATGGCAGCTAGTAGAGAAGATATTATATCTAGCATGGAGATTTACTACAATAACGATGTACCTATTTTAAGGCTAAAAGGGAAATAAAATCGATTATTCACCTATTGTGTTTTTTTTCTATAGAAGGAGATGCAAAGGATTATGCACTCCATGTCAATTCAATAATGGTAGATGGAGTAGTAGAAACACCTATTATACCAAATGTCAATCTGCCACAGGCATTATCTTTAATATTAAATTCTAAGGATGAGATTACAGGTGTATTAAAAATAAAGCATTTAAACGAATTTATAGATGATACACTGGAATTTAGCTTTTCTAAGGATTATTTATTAAGCAGGTATTTTTGTAATAAGGGTCTAAGGGTATATGATGTGAATTACTTATCTAAAAGTGAAAAAGGTGAATTAGTTAATTTAGTAGAGGATACTCTCCTATATGCAAACAATATTTGGGATGGGATGTATTGGAATGGGAAGAAGACAATTGGATGAGTGAAATAGATATTTCCCATGATCAAGCCTTATTAGTAGATATAATAGCTCCTGGATTAATAGAATATAATGGAAAACTATATCAATTGTTTGAATTGATAACAAAGGATCTTGAAAATGAGATAGAGAAAACAATGTATTATCGAAGGAAAACAAAGAATTATATCAATTACTTGAAAGAAACGCAGAAGATCTTGAAAATGAAATGGGAATAAATAGAGTATTATCAAGAGAGAATAGAGAACTAATAGGTATAAATGAAAGATTAAGTGAAGAAAGAGATGAACTTTATAACTATATTGATGCCCTCGAATTGGAAATTGATGAACTATTAGATAGATTAGATGGAGGACAATAATATGAAAAAGTTTCTAAATTTCATAGGTAATATTATATTAGGATTTTTGATTGTGTTGGTAGTTTTGGTTCTTTTAGCTAAGTTTACAAAATCTGACAATGTATTTGGTTTTACACCTTTAAAAGTGTTATCTGGCTCTATGGAGCCGACTATTAAAACAGGGGGGGATTTAATAATAGTAAAAGATATGATTGAAACTGATATTGAAGAGGGGGGGACATAATTACCTTTAAAATAAATTCGGACACTCTTGTAACCCATAGAGTGGTTGAAATTAATGATCAGAGTGGGGGGGTCTTTAGTTTTAAAACTAAAGGGGGGGATGCAAATAATGTTGAAGATTCGGAACTTGTAATAGGAGATGATTTGGTAGGTAAGTATATTTTCCGAATACCTGCATTTGGGTATCTAACAGATTTAATGAGACAACCTTTAGGATTTGTTTTACTCTTTGTTTTTCCTATAATCCTATTGTTAGGAAAAGAAGTAATAAATCTGACTAAGGCTTAGGATTACAGTTCTTATGGGGGGGATAGTTCGAATTTAAATAAAAAGGGGGGGAGAAAATTGATGACGACTGAAAAGAAACTAAGTTTATCCATAATTATAATATTAGTATTATCATTGGCATTAGCAACATTTGCTTATTACACTAAGGGTTTTATTGGCGATAATAATAAAGTAAGAGCAGCTAGATTTGAGGTAGATTCTAAGGGAACATTAGATGGGGGGGATGCCAAATTTGACTTAACGGATGATCCAATTTATCCAAGGATAGAATTAGAGGTATACGAATTTAAGATAGATAAAACTGGTACAGAAGTACCAGTGAAATACGAGATAACGGTAACTTCACATGGGGGGGAGCTATTTGAGCCAGTAGCAGAAGGAAATAGCCCAGTTGTTTTAACTTTGTTAAGGAAAGTAGGAGATGACTGGTTAGATATGGGCGGACTAGATAGTATAGAGATAATTCCAAATGAGGATTTAGAAGAATTTAGAATTGATTTGAAATGGGAAGATACAAATTATGATATACAATATCAAGGGAAACTAGGAACAATAAAAATAAATGTCGTAGCCACTCAGACAGACTAATAATATTATTGGCTGGCACGAACTTATGAACTTATTAGCCATCTCATAGGGATTTTACCTATGGGGTGGTTTTTCATTGGTACAAATGCATGGAAGGGAAATCGTTAAACTGTTCTTTTAAAAACCCTATATGTTGATATAATTTAATTATAGTAGCATACTAAAACAAATATTAATTTTTATCTTATCTATTTTCAAACAAAATATTGCTTGTTCTTGCAAGGTTCATAAGCACAAGATTAGAGGGATATTTATGAACAAAAGATTATATGATATTTTATTTCAAATTTCCGAAAGTCCATATAATATAACAGTAAAAATTTTGGCAGAAAGTCTAAATGTTTCAGAAAAAGTGCTATATGGTGATATTTCTAGATTGAATGAAATTTTATCTGAAAACAATTTAGGAAAAATTAAAATTAAAGATGGATATATAAATTACTATGGAGATATTCCCGTATTAAAAGAGTATTTAGATGATTTAAGTTTTTATGAATACGTTCTCACTAAGGAAGAAAGAATAATTTTCAGATTAGAGAATGTCAATTAGAAAAATATTCATTAAAATATTTAGCTCAGTATTTTAGATATACTTCTGATACTTTAGAAGTTTTTATTGAAAATATTTTAGAAACCCAAACTGTAGTTAGAAAATTCATTGAGAATGTATCAATAGATTTAAATTTACCAATTTATAGGGACTATGAACTTTTGAGAATTTATCATTACATTTAGATAGGATATTTGGAAGGAAAAAAAATGAAATCAATTCTCTATCCAGAGGTTGAAAAAGTTGTGAAGAATAATTTGCATGTTAAGGCAGTAGTAGATAAACATGTTTCAATATTAGCGGAACATTTTGATATTAAAATGACAGAGGGTGATATAGCTTATATTGTCATATATATTTGTGCTAGTATAGAAAAGCTAAAACAACAAACATTTGATGTCAATATTGTAATTGTTTGTAATAGTGGGTTTGGCACTAGTCAGTTATTAAAATATAAACTTGAAGAACACTTTGCATTTAATATTAAAAAAAATTTTACCAGCTCATAATTTAGAAAAAAAATCGAGATTTATTAAAAGAGATTGATTTTATTATTTCAACAGTATATTTAGATATTAGTTTTCCCTATGTAAGAATAAATCCTTTATTGACTGAAAGGGATATTATTAACATAAATACGATGTTATTACAGTTAGAAACAGCAGATATGAACCTAAATAGTGAGAATCAACGTAATCAAAAAAATGCTATTAAATAAAGTCAAGTCTATATGTCAACCTTATAATAATTTGTATGAGGCTATAGTTCCAGTTATTGATGATTATTTTAATAAAGAAAACGATTTTATCTATTTAAATTCATTATTAGCTGAAGATTTTATTGAAGTGGATGTAGAAGCTTATGACTGGGAAGATTCTATTAGAAAGGCAGCGAAAATTTTATTAGATAAGTCTTTTATTACCGAAAATTATGTAGAGGCTATGGTTGATAATTATAATGAAAATGGCCCGTATTTTGTAGTAGCACCAAATTTTGCTATGCCTCATGCCTCAATAGAGGCTGGAGCCAAAAAGTTGGGAATGAGTCTAATACGTTTAAAAGATCCTGTTAATTTTGGTGTAAAAGAATTAGATCCTATTAAATATATATGTGTCATTAGTGCTGTTGATAACAATATGCATTTAAAAGCAATGTTCAATTTAATTAATCTATTAAAAATAAAAGAATTCAGAAATGCATTAGACAGAGCCAACAACTCAAAAGAAATTGAAAAGATAATTAAAGGTTTTGAGAAAAGTATAATTTAGAATATTAATTTATAAATTAAAACTACTTGGCACTGTATATTAATTCTAAAAGGTAAGGTGAATAAAATGGAGCAAAATATATTAAAAGAGGAAAGTATTTTCATTAAAAAAAATTTCGAAAATAGGGAAGAGGCCTTAAGTTTTTTTCTCTGATAATTTAATAAATAGAGGAAAGGTATCCAATGATTTTAAAAAAAAGCCTTATTAGAAAGGGAAGAGGAATTTCCAACAGGCTTGCAAATTGGTGATATTAACGTAGCTGTTCCTCATGCAGACCATATCTATGTAAAAGAATCTGAAATAATATTGTGCACTTTAGAAAATCCTGTGGAATTTCAAAGGATGGACAACCCTGAAAAAGAGGTAAAGGTTTCTATTATTATTTTAATGGCAATAAATAATCCAGATACTCATATTGAGGTTTTACAAAAAAATATTTAGTTTAATACAGGACCAATCAATACTTAAAAGAGTATTTGCAGAGGATAATAAGATCAAAATAAGTGAAATTTTCAATTAACTTTTTAAATTTAAGGAGTGGATATAATATGGTAAAGAAAATGAATGCAGCAGTAATGTATGGACCAAATGATATAAGGTATGAGAAGGTAGATAGACCTATTTGTCCAGAGGGAGGTTTTGTTTTAAAAGTAAAGGCTGTTGGTCTATGTGGATCTGATATACGAAATTTAACAACAGATTCTAGAAAGGGTGATTATCCTTATATTTATGGTCATGAAGTGGTGGGAGAAGTTTGTGAGGTTGCACCAGGAGTTGAAAACCACAAAGTTGGCCAAATGATATATGTATATCCAGAGGCCCATTGCTTAAAATGTGAAAACTGTAGAAGTGGGCATAATGAGCAATGTACTGAGATAGAGCATTACACTGATAGGCCTGGAGGATTTGCTGATTATATTGCCTATACAAAAAAACGTGTTGATAGGGGCGCTACTTATGTATTACCAGATGGAGTGGACCCAATTTTAGCTACATTAGCAGAGCCTATGTCATCAACGTATGCTTGTGTTGAAAATATAAATGTAACACTAGGAGATACTGTTGCCATAATTGGAGCAGGACCAATTGGAATTTTTTTTATCAATATTAAGTAAAATGCGTGGAGCAGAAAAAGTAATTTTAATTGATATAAACCAAACAAGATTAGATATGGCATCTAAATTTGATATTGATTATTTAATTAATTCAAGCGAAAAAGATCCAGTGGAAGAGGTATTAAGATTAACAAATAATATAGGTGCTAATAAAGTTATTTCTGCCAACCCTTCAACTATAGCACAGCAACAAGCTATTTTAATGACTAAAAAAAAGTGGAATAGTTGTATTCTTTGGAGGGGGGGTGCCAAAAGGGGGGGCACTAACAGAAATAGATACAAATATTATTCATTACAATGGATTATGGATTTATGGACATTATGGAGCCAATAGCATTCAGGTACAGAAATCCTTTGAATTAGCAATTTCTGAAAAGTTTCCTGCTAAGGAAATAATTACACATGTATTACCTTTAAAGGATATTAATGAAGCTATTGAATTGACAAAAAGGGGTGAGGCCCTGAAGGTGGTACTTTTGCCTGATGAAGATTAGATTGATATTACCATTAGAATTAGGGAGGTGAAAAATATGAAAGAAGTGAAGGTTTTAATTGCATGTGGAAGTGGTATAGCAACATCAACTGTAGCACAGGAAAAGGTTAAAGAGATTTTGAAGGAGGAAAAAAAATACCTGCAAAAATTACTAAGGGTACAGTAGGCAGGTTCAGTATCTTCAAGAGGATGTAGATTTAATATTATTAACAACAAAATATAACAAGCCTTTAAATAAACCAGTTATTCCAGTGTTTGGGTTAATATCTGGGATTAATGAGGAACAAATTAAAAAAAGAAATAATTGAAACATGTAGAGAAATTATAGAGAATAAATAAAGGGGGAAAAAAAATTATGTTGGAATTAATACAAGGCATAATGGATCTGGGAGCTGTAGTAATGCTTCCAATCGTAATGACTATATTGGGCATAATCTTTCGTATGAAACTTGGTAGAGCAATTAAAGCTGGCATAATGGTTGGTATAGGTTTTCAGGGATTGCAACTAGTTATAGGCTTATTAATGGGAACTGTTGAGCCTGCCATAGCATATTACCAAGCCTTAGATACATCAGGTTTTACTACTGTCGACGTAGGATGGGCAACAATGGGGGGGCTTCCTCTTGGTCAGTTCCTTTTGCAGCACCTGCTATATTATTAATTGTTTTAATAAATATTATTTTGGTAGTAACTAAAAAAACAAAGGTAATGAATGTAGACATATGGAACTATATTCACTATTTAATTCCAGGAACCTTGGCTTATGCTCTAACTAATAGTATAGCAGTTGGCCTAATGGTTGACCAATGCAGCTGGTGGAAATCTTTCCTGCAAGGTGAATGAAAACCATTACATTATGACTGGTTTAGGCCTATCTGCAGAGCGTTTATGGAATATTGGGCCAGAGGATATTCTTGTGGTAGATGAGGATTTAAATGTAATCGAGGGTAATGGGAAGGCAACAAGGGAAATTAATATGCATATGGAAATGTATAGAAATGATAATAAGATGGTTTTTATAGGCCTAAATACCTATAGATTTTCCCATTATTCTCCATCATACTAAATATATATAGTAAAATATAATTCAAAGGGGGAATTTCTATGTTTAATAAAAACAAAAGGTTATTTAGTCTGTTTTTAGCCCTATTTATGATTTTAGGGACAGTTTTTCCAGGGATGTCTTTTGCTAATGCAGAAGAAGTTCACATTACTATTTTAGGTACCACAGATTTACATGCAAATATTTACAATTGGTCCTATGAAGATGGAAAAGAAGTTGATGATTTAGGAATGGCAAAGGTTTACACTATAGTGGAAGAAGTTAGGAAAGAAAATCCTAATACCATACTCATAGACAATGGAGATACTATTCAAGGGACTATACTTTCAGATGATTTATATAATACTAGAATGGATTTAGCCCATCCAGTAATTGATGTAATGAATTTTATGAAATATGATGCTATGACATTGGGTAATCATGAATTTAATTTTGGTTTAGACTTAATCAAAAAAATCGAAAAAGAAGCAGAGTTTCCAATACTTGCAGCTAATACTAATTACAAAGAGGATGGCTCTTATTTAGTAAAGCCATATACCATAGTAGAAGTTGACGGTATAAAGCTTGGAATATTAGGCTTCACAAATCCAAATATTCCAAGATGGGATGGACCAAAAGTAGGGGGGGAATTAGAATTTCACAATATGGCAGATTCTGCAGAAAAACATATGGAAGAATTAAAGGCTCAAACAGATATAATTATTGCCACTGCCCATGCAGGTTTCGAAAATGAATATGGAAATGATGGGGCAGAAGCGATTATTGAAAAGTTCCCAGAAATTCCAGCATTATTAGTAGGCCATAGTCATGCTACAGTAAGTGAAAAATACGGACAAACTGCTGTAGGTGGAGCAAGGGATGCTGGTAGGCAAGTAGTTAGATTTGATTTAAAATTAAAGAATGAAAATGACCAGTGGAAAGTAGTTGACAATACTGTTGAAATTATAGAAGTTAAAGAATACGAAGCTAGCGAAGATTTAAAAGAGTATGCTAAAGAATATCATGAAAAAAAACTTTAGAT
>JMBX01000030.1_pt1 | contig 35289 bp, 71 predicted proteins | sample 616521 | NCBI WGS metagenome assembly JMBX01 (sample SAMN02727906, study PRJNA239997) | anaerobic digester metagenome | biome: anaerobic digester; isolation source: mesophilic anaerobic digester inoculated with municipal waste water sludge... | place: Germany: Bielefeld University, CeBiTec ...
AACAATCTTATGTTAGAATCAGAAAAATATAGGGATGGTTTCATTAGTGGTTATAAAGAAGGTTTAATGGAAGGATATACAACTACTTTTCAAAATTTAAATATAGATACTATATCTGAAAAATTTATAGTAGATACTATAGCCATCTCTGGTGGAGAAATATCTGATTCAAATAATCATATATATCTAAATATTGAAAAAGGTACTTATTATAATCCTGTAGTAATTTCTATAGATATATTGCCAGATAGTTTTTCCCAATAGATAAATCCCATATTAAAGGGTCAGAGTTTTTTTTAAAATAGATATAAAAAAACAAATCCTTTGAATCAGATAATAATAAAAATATTGAATTGAAATTTGAATACTATGGAGATGAAAAGGGAGGTATATATAAATTAGTAGATAATAAATGGTTTTATTTACCATCTACTATAGAAGAAGGTTTTATTACTACCAAATTAAAACCTAAATCTTTTTCAAAGGGTGAAAATATTTTTGTTGTTTTAATTGATAAGGATGCTACTTTATTTTATGATATAAGAGGACATTGGGCAAAGGACGAAATAAATACTTTTGCAAGAAGAGGTATTGTTTCTGGTTATGGAGATGGTACCTTTAAACCAAACAAGAACCTATCTAGAGGAGAATTCCTTTCTATATTAAGTAAAGTATATGACTGGGATACTAAATCTATGTCCTATGATACTGCTAAAAATTTTAAAGATTATAATACTTTTAAATACTATAAAGATGTAATCAATTATGCTGTAAATAAAAATTATATCCAGGGATATTCAGATAATACATTTAAACCCAATAATCCTATTACTTACAAAGAAGTAGAAACAATAATGAAAAGGATTACAGATAATAAAAACTTCCGTTGGTATAATACTGCTGCTAGGATATTATATGATAAAGGTTATAGATGTAAATCCTATAATAGTATGAATAATCATATAACTAGAGGAGAAGTAGTATATATGTTGTATTTAATAAATGAGTGGAAATATTGATAAGGATAGGATATTATGGATAAGAAAGGTTTTACTTTGCTGGAAGTTATCCTAGTAATTAGTATACTAGGGATACTGCTTCTTGTACCTTCATTGAAAGCTAGCAGTGCTTTAAGTTATAGAGAAAGAAAAGAATTGAGTACTTTTAAAAAAAAGATATAGATTATGCACGAAACAGAGCCATAGTAGAATCATGTAGATATAGTGTGTTTTTAAACTTTGATAAGAATTATTATATAGTAAAAAAACATGATAGGGTTGAAATAGTATTAAAAAAATATGAATTTAAAAGTGGATTAAAGCTGATAAACACAAAGAATTTAGGTAATCAGATAAGTTTTGGATATTCAGGTACACCTTCAAAAGCAGGAACTGTATTCCTCGAGGATAGAAAGGGTAAAAAAAATCAAAATTACCATTGTACCAGTAACAGGGAAAGTAAATATATATATTGATGATTAATGTAAATTAGAAGTGGATTAGCTATTAATTTATATGAGAGTTGAATATATATGTATAAAAAAAGGATTTATATTGGTAGAAGTATTGATAGGATTATTTTTATTGGGTTTAATAATAATTACTTGTTTCCCTATTTTGAACACATCTTTCCATAATTTACAACTTTCAAAAGAAAAAAATGGAAATGGTATATATTGCAGAATCTACTATTGAACAATTAAAATCCTTTAATTACAATAGCAATAGGGAAGATGAGTATTTATTTGATGTTCAGTTAACATATTTAATGGATAGATTGATGGCTAAAGAATCTGTTTCTATTAATTTGCCATTAGATAAGAATAATCAACAGTGGAAATATATATGTACTATACACAAAGAAGAAAAATCGCCAAATTTTTTGGAAAATAATAGTGAGTATATCATCTATTAATGAGGAAAAGAGGCTTAATGATGTTACAATTCAAGCTTTTATGTCGATTTCACCAAAACATGAAGGCAAATAAAGATAATAATAAATGTGGATTTACATTAATTGAATTACTTTTGTCTTTAGCTATTAGTTCTATCATTGTTGTAACACTATATTCTATACTTAAGTTTACGATTACTGCATGTAAAATAGGGGGGGATATGGAAGATGAAATACTTTTGAATGGCAAATATGCTATAGAGTATATTAAAAAGGAGATACAAACAGCTGATGCAATCATTGCTATAGATAAATTTGAAGGATTAAGGGATGAGTATGAGAAAAATATAGGCTTTGTTATACTCCATTATTTCCCTAAAGATAACTTAAAATACAATTATTCAACTTATTATCACAAGGATAATGGCATTTATAGGATAGGGACTAATGTAGATTCAGAACTTTATCCTAAAGCTAGTTCTTTTACAAAAGGAGGACATAATAAAGTTGCTGACTATGTGGTATCTATAGATGGAACAGGAATTGATTTTGAAGCAAATATTATAGAACTTTGTTTTACCCTTCAAGAATCTAGAGGGAGGAGCACTGTATTTAAAACTAAATATATTATTAGATGTCCTGCTATATATTGATTAAGAGGTGTCTTAATTGTATAAAAACAAAGATAAAGGTTTTATAACAATACTTTCCTTATTGGTAATGGGAATTATATTGATTTCAAGTATGTTTTGAATTATAGTTCTAATATAGAATATATGATTGTAAACTCCAGCAAGAATAATACTCAAGCATTATATTTGGTGGAGGGTAAGATATTAACGGTAATCAATAATCCTAAATATTTTGATAATATAATTTTACCTGGAGTAAAGGAATTTTTTAAATATGGTAGGATTAAAGATGATAATAAAAGGCATATTATTTTAGACAATGAGGATTTAATAGAAGGGGGGGATAATTATAAAAAAAGTAAATTTAAGTTTTTATAGGGAAGAAAATAGAATTATATTGGAGCTACAAACTAATTCTACATATAACAATATAAAAAGAAATGGGGGGGTAGCAAAGCTAACAGTAGTTAATGAAATATTTGAAAGGGGGGGAATACCTATTATATTTCCTAGTGGATTAGAGGAAAAAGATAAACTATATAAGGAGTATATGGAATATTTGCAGCGAGAAATATATATACCACCCCTTGAAGAAAATATGATGGCAGTAGAAATAGATGATTATGAGATTATCAATATTTTGAAAAAGATAGATGGTAGAACTTATATTGAATTGTATAGAAACGATATAAAGTATCCTATAAAGAAGTATTGTTTAGATAGGGATAAGATTTTTTTTATTAGTTAAAAATGATACTCAGAAAAATATTAATGTGAATATTTTATCTGATAAACCTGGTGAGGTTGTTAAATTAAATGGTATTATATATATTGAAGGGGGGGATTTTCGTATATATACAAATGTTGAGTTTTCTGGGATAGCAATTATAAATGATGGTAATATTAATGTAGAGTCAGATAGCAAACTGAAAATGAAGGGTATACTCTTAGTAGATGATGGAGAGAAATTGTTAGATGATGAAAAGATAGATATAGAATATGATTTGATGATATAAAAAAACACTGGTATATATTACCTGGTTTATAGATATTAAATAAAATCTATAAATATATATTAGATAATTTAATTTTATGTAGGGAGGTAAACTATTGAAACTTAAAATTTAAAGGAAAAGCAAGTTATGGATACTATAGACAGAATAATAAGGGAGAGAGATGATATTTGTGATTGTGATAGATGTAGATTAGATATTGCAGCTATTGCTTTAAACAATTTAAAACCTAAATATGTGGTTACAGAAAAAGGTGGTCTTTATGCTAAAGTAGATATTTTAGATTATCAATATGATGTAGATTTGATAAAGGAAGTTACTCAAGCTATTGAAATTGTGAATAAACAACCTCATCATGAGTAAGGTGATAAATTTGAAAAATATTGTATTAATAGGCATGAGTGGAGCTGGCAAAACAGTGGTGGGTCAATATATTTCTAATAAACTTAATATGGAGTTTGTAGATACAGATGATATAATATTACAGAAGACAGGAAAAACTATAAAAGATATATTTGAAAAATTTGGAGAAGAATATTTTAGACAACTGGAAAGTCAAGTAATACTAGAAAATTGCTTAGAAGGCAATAAGGTTATATCCACTGGAGGGGGGGAGCTATATTAAAAGATATCAATAGAAAGGCCTTAAAAGAAAATGGTATTCTATACTTTTTAAAGGGCACCATTGAAACTTTAATATCTAATATTCAATCATCCCCATCATGGAAAATCATAGACCTTTATTAAATAAGGGTAGTCTATATGATAATATGCAAAATATGATTAGGGATAGATATAAACTGTATGAAGAAAGTGCAGATTATATAATAGATATAGACAATAAATCTATTAATGAAATTGGGGGGGATGAAATAATTTTTATATTTAAGCAATAAGACTATTGTAGTTAGCTAAAAGGATTGATATAATTATATAAGTAGAACAAGGGGGGGAAGATATAATGAAAATATTAATAATTCATGGTCCTAATATGAATCTATTAGGGAGAAGAGATAAATCTATATATGGAAATTATACACTAAAAGATATAGATAATCTTCTCAATGATAAAGCAAAGGAATATGGTATGGAATTATATATATTTCAATCCAATTTAGAAGGGGGGAGATTATCGATAGACTACACAAAAGTATAGAAGAAGATATCAAGGGTATTGTAATTAATCCTGGAGCATATACTCACTATAGTATAGCTATTAGGGATGCTATAGAGATATTGGATATTCCAATAATTGAAGTACATATATCCAATATATATGCTAGGGAAGATTTTAGAAAACAGTCTGTTATTGCTCCTGTTTGTACAGGTCAAATAACGGGATTAGGTATATATAGCTATGTGTTAGCTTTGAATGCAATATATATGATGATTTAATAGTTATTTTAAGGAGGATTTATATGATATCTGCAGGAGATTTTAGAAAAGGCATCACATTTGAAATGGATGGAGAAGTATATGAAATTATTGATTTTCAGCATGTAAAACCAGGGAAAGGTGCAGCTTTTGTACGAACAAAGATAAGAAATGTCATGACTGGAGTCACAAAAGAGACTACATTTAACCCTAATGATAGGTATCCATTAGCTCGTATAGAGACTAAAGAGATGCAATATTTATATAATGATGGTTTACTATATTATTTTATGGATAATGAAACCTATGAACAGTTGCCTTTAGAGAAAGACCAAGTAGAAGAAGCTATTATGTATATTAAAGAAAATGATAATGCCATCATTAGTTTTTATGAAGGTAAGCCTTTTAAAGTAGAAGCTCCAAATTTTGTTGAATTAGAAGTCACTCATACGGAGCCAGGAGTAAAAGGGGATACAGCTACTGGTGCTACCAAACCTGCTATTGTTGAAACTGGTGCTACGGTAAATGTTCCTTTGTTTGTAAACATAGGAGATAAGATTAGAATTGATACTAGAACAGGTGAGTATTTATCAAGGTTATAGGTAATGATATAAATATATAATTAATTTATTAAGGGAGGGGGGGATACTATGGATTATCTATATCAAAAAGTAGCCTATTTAAAAGGTTTAGCAGAAGGAATGGAAATTGAGGAGGAATCGAAAGAAGGCAAATTATTGATAAATATTATCGATGCTTTAGAAGAGTTTGCCCATGTTATAACAGATATGATTGAAAACTATGAAGATTTAGAGGAATATGTAGAGTATATTGATGAGGATTTATCAGATGTAGAAGATGAAATATATGGATATGATGAGTTTGACGATGAATATGATTATTATCCCTTTGATAATTTTGATGAAGAAGATTTAGAGTCTGTTGAATTTGACTGTGATTGTTGCGAAGATGAGATTTTAGATGAATTTGAAGAAAAAGAATAGTGTTAGTTTTTAAATAAAGACTTAAAGCTTTAAAGCTTTAAGTCTTTATTTTTTTGCATATTATTTTAGCTTGTTCATATTTATATATAAAGGAGGGACATGTTATGAGAAATAAAGATATTGAGAAATTTAACAATGTTTTAGAATATATATGCTTAGATTTAAAAGAGCCACTGAATGCTTTACCCTCAAAATACAAAACAAAAATAGAAGAGATAAGACTTAGAATTGGTTGTCCACTTATTATAAGCTTTGAAGGGAAAGATTATTTTTTTTAGATCTCCAGGGTAATCCTACAACTAATTATGATAAATGTATAAAGGTAAATAAAGAAAATATTATTAAAACTTTTAAATTGATTAGCAATTATTCTATTTATGCTTTTGAAGAAGAAATAAGGAATGGGTTTATCACACTGAAAGGCGGACATAGAGTGGGAATTACAGGAAAAGTAATATATAGAGGTAATATTATTGATACCATAAGAAATATTTCTTCTTTAAATATTAGAATAGCAAGGGAAAAAAAATAGGAGTTTCTACAAATATACTAGAATTTATTATATCTCCATATAACAGAAGCATATATAATACATTAATAATTTCTCCACCTCAATGTGGAAAGACCACCCTTTTAAGGGACATTATTAGGAATTTAAGTGATGGTTATTGTTTATTAAATAAAGGTTTTAAGATAGGAGTTATTGACGAGAGATCAGAATTAGCAGGTATGTATAATGGTATTCCTCAACATGATATTGGTCTAAGAACAGATGTACTAGATGGATGTAACAAGAAGGATGGGACTATTATGTTATTAAGAGCCATGTCTCCAGATATTATTGCTATGGATGAGATTGGAAGTACATCAGATGTGGAAGCAATCCATGAAATCCTTAAAGCAGGAGTAAAGGTTTTAGCTACTGTTCATGGAAAGGATATACAAGATTTAGTTTCTAGGAGGAGTCTAAATGTTCTAATAGAAGATAAAATATTTGAAAGATATATTTTTTTAGATAATTCAAAGGGAGTAGGGACTATAAAGGAAATTTTAGAAGGAGAAAATTTTACTTCTATTTTAATGTAGAAAGAGGTTGCCTATGATTATTATGAAATTTTTAGGGGGGGGACTATTAGTTCTTATTTCCACTAGTTTAATTGGATTTTTCTATGGAAACCAGTACTCCAATAGATTAAACAACTTAGTTTATATGGAACAATGTATTAAAATGCTAGAAACTGAAATTGTCTATGGAGCAGTACCTTTACCAGAAGCAATGTTAAATGTATATAAAAAAAAGGTAATAAGAAGGTTTCCTTCCTTTTCAAAGAGATTAGAGATCATATCATAGAAAACAAAGTTGAGGAGGTATATTACAGCTTTTATGATTTAAGGCATATTTTGAAAAATGATTTAAATTTTAAACAACAAGACATAGAAATAATATTATCTTTGGGAAGGGTGTTAGGAACTTCTAATAGAGAAGATCAAGGGAAAAATTTCCAACTAATATTAAATCAAATTATTATATTAGAAAAGGAGGCAAAGCTAGAAAGGGATAAAAATGAAAAGATGTTTAAAAGTTTAGGGGTCTTAGTTGGCCTTGCTATAGTAATAATACTTATTTAGAGGAGAGAGATAGTATGAATGTTGATTTAATTTTTAAAATAGCAAGTATAGGGATATTGTTGTCTATACTTCATACCCTTTTAGATAATGCGGGAAAAGAAGAATTTGCTTTTATTACTACTTTAGTAGGTGTGGTTATAGTATTTGGAGCAGTAATAGGTCTAATAAGTAAATTATTCGACAGTATTAAAACCCTGTTTCAACTATATTGATAGGAAGTGATTATATGGAGATTGTACAAATCGTATCTATAGGAATCGTTTCTACTATATTGGTGGTATTACTACGTCAGTGGAATAGACCAGAGTTTGCCATAATAATTAGTATAGTAACAGGGATATTTATAATTTCTATGTTATTAGATAAATTGAAATTTATAATTGATACATTAAGTCAATTAACTAGATACACAAATATAGAGTATGGATATTTTACCACTATGCTCAAAATCATTGGAATTGCATATATAGTAGAATTTGGAGCTGAAATATCTAGAGATGCAGGAGAGGATGCTATTGCTTCAAAAGTGGAATTAGGTGGGAAGATTATTATAATGGTACTTGCTATGCCTATATTATTGGCTTTAATGGATCTTATTATAAAAATACTTCCATAAAGGTGAAGAGATGTTTAAAAATACTAATTTTTTTTATTGAAGACAATTTTGTTTTTTATTTATAATTACCTTCTGCTTTCATAGTAAATCTATGGCTGAAGAAAATATTACAGATAGAATTATGAGGGAGCAATTAGAGAATTTAAATATTAGGGAACTTGAATTAATACTAGATGATATAGTAAAATCTACAGATGATTATTATCCTAAAATAAATATAAAGGATAGCATTATATCTTTATTAAGAGGGGGGGATAATCCACTGGACTTTAGAAGGATAAGATCATTTATTATTAAAGTATTTTTTTCTGAAATAGTTGACAATATTATAATGGTTTCCCAAATATTAGTAATTATTATAGCTAGTTCTATACTTACCAATTTGCAGAGTAGTTTTGAGAAGGATACTGTAGGACAACTAGCCCATTATACTTGTTATGTTATTTTAGCCATGATGATTGTTAATAGTTTTACTGTATCCTTGAATCTAGGTAAAAAAAACAGTAGAGCAAATGGTAAATTTTATGCAGATAATATTACCTCTTTTATTGACTTTATTAACAGCAGCTAGTGGAGTTACTACAAAGTTATTATTTCATCCTATGATAATTGGAAGTATAAATATCATCGGGTCTATAGTTAAAGAGTTGGTGTTTCCATTAATACTATTTTCTTTTATCATAGGAATAATTAGCAATATATCACAGAAAGTTCAGTTTTCTAAATTATCAGAATTGATTAGACAAATAATAATCGTAATAATCAGTTTATCTCTGACTATATTTATTGGAATAATTACCATATATGGCATAGGCACAAAAGTAGATGGAATAACTATAAGGACTGCTAAGTATGCAGTAGATAATTTTGTACCTATAATCGGGAAATTTTTATCTGATGCAGTAGAAACTGTTATTGGCTGTTCAGTAATATTAAAGAACGGAATAGGAGTTATTGGTTTAATAGCATTGTTTTTAGTATGTGTAGCTCCCGCAATAAAAATAATGACTTTAATGTTTATATATAAATTTGTTGCAGCTATTATACAACCAATTGCCAGTGAGAATATCATTAATTTATTTGTTGAAGTAGGAAAAGCTCTTTTGTTAGTTTTAATAGGAGTGCTGTCAGTAGTTATTATGTTTTTTTATAACTATTACAATTATAGTGGAAGCAGGAAATACTGCATTAATGCTTAGGTAGGTGATAAGATGAAATTGGTTGTTTTTTTAAGATATTGGATACAAGATATAATTTTTGTTTTCATAATTATTTCTATTATGGAAATAATTCTTCCTAGTAATAATATGAAAAATACATAAATATGGTAGTAGGTTTTTTTGATAATTATTGTTATAATTTCACCCTTCATAAAGTTATTATCTAAAGATTATAATATGGACAAAAATATTTTAGAGAAACATATAGAAGTGGAGAACTTTGCATTTAAAGAAGAAGGAAAATTATCATCAATACATGAGCAACAGATTAAAGAATTGTATATAGAAAAGATGAAATTAGAGATAGAAGAGTTTATTGATAAGACAAGCAATTATCGTGTGGTAGATATGGAACTTAATATGGATGAAGAAGAATTAGGAAAGTTAGAAGGATTGGAAATAGTAATAAGGGAAAAAAAGGAGGAAGAGGAAATAGAAGATTTCAGAGGAAATATTACTCCAGTAGAAATTCAGGATGTGTTAATAAATAAAATAATGAGAAAACTAAAACCTATATTGAACTAGAAGAGGGAGATTGGCTTAAAGATGAGATTTCCCAAAATTTTAATATTCCAAAAGAAAATATAACCATAGCTTTAAATATTTTAAAGGAAGGTGAAATTGGTGGAAAAGCTAATAGATAAAATAAAAAAACACTTAGAAACTATAGATAACAAAAAAACTTATTAATAATTTATTCATAATCCTTATATTAGGAATCATACTTTTAATAATAGCTAATATATTTATAGAGAATAGGAATAGTAATGTTATAACTAATTTAGAATCAGCTACTATTGAAGGAAAATTAGAGGCTATGGAAGTAGATTATGGTGTGCTATTAGAAAAAAATTAGAAGATATATTAAGTCAATTAAAAGGTGTGGAAAATGTTAGAGTCATGATAACTTTGGAAGATACAGTAGAAAAGATTCCTGCTTTTAATACTACAAAAAAACAATGAAACTACCAATGAGATAGATGCCCATGGAGGCACAAGAGAAATTATAAGAGATGATATGACTATTCAGGTAGTCACTAATAGTGAAGGAGGGATGATAGTTTTAAAGGAGATTAAACCCAAGGTAAAAGGTGTAATAGTTGTAGCTCAAGGAGCTGAGGACATAGAGGTTAAGGAAATGCTTTATGAAGCGGTTAAAACCGTATTAGGCATATCTGGAAATAGAGTGGAAGTATATTCTAGTAAATAGGAGGGATGTGGATGTTTTCATTAAAGAAGCCAACAATAATTATAATTTTAATTGTATTACTGGTAGTCACTGGCTATATTAATCACAATCTTACATTAAAAGCCTCATCAAAGGTTTCTAACGAATATCAGAAACATGAGGAGATGGAATTGACAAAAAAATTAGATGGGAATGATAAAGAACTAGTTGAAGCTATATCTGAAGGGAAAGAAGATGATGATATAGATGATATGGAAATATTGGATACAAAAGATGAAAATGTAGATAAGATTTCAAAAGAAGCTAATTCTAATATTAGCCAGGCTATAAGCAAGGAAGATAGCTTGCGTTCTAAAAACTATTTTATAGAACAAAGATTATCTAGAGATAAATTAAGAGCAGGATTGATAGATAGATTAAATTCTATAGTAGAGAATGAAAAAAACCTCTGAGGATGTAAGGACTGAAGCACAAAAAAAGATAATGAGCATAGGGGATATGCAGAAAAGGAATTGACTATAGAAGGATTAATAAAAGCTAAAGGATTTGAAGAAGCATTAGTCTTTATAACTGAAGAGAATGCTAAGATAGTGGTGTCTAAAGATGAACTTACAGAACAAGATGTGGTCAAAATTTTAGATATTGTTATGGGGGAAACAAATTTAGACTCTTCTAATATAAAAATTATGAAAAAGAATTAGAAATGTTTGTAAAAAAAACCCTAGGCTTTGATATAATAATTTTAAAGAGTTTCAGAATATAGGGGGGGAGGTGTTTATAGTGACAGAATTTGCAAACGATGAGAAAATGGAATATGGTACAGTAAAAATTGCTAATGAAGTTGTGGCTATAATAGCTGGTTTAGCAGCTACTGAAGTTGATGGTGTTGCTGGAATGAGCGGTGGGATGACAGCTGACTTTACAGAAATGTTAGGGATGAAGAATTTATCAAAGGGTGTTAAGGTAGAAGTTGGCGAGAAAGAAACAGCTATTGATATATTTATTGTTGTGGAATTTGGTTCTAAGATTTCTGAGGTGGCAACTAATGTACAAAAGAATGTTAAAGAAACAGTAGAAACTATGACTGGTTTAAGGGTAGTAGAAGTAAATGTAAATGTACAAGGGGGGGTTAATATACCAAAAGAGGAACCAAAAGAAGAAATGGAAACACGAGTAAAATAGTATATTACCCTCTGGAATCCAGGGGGTAATTTAAATGTTATTTGGGAGGATGAAGCTAATTATGAATATTATAGATAAAATAGTGCTAGTTATTTTCTCATTATGTATTGCTATACTTTCTTTAGCTTTAGCATTGTTTCCTTTTCAAGGAATTGAGATGATTTCTAGAGACAATGTATACATGTTGATAGATAACATGATAGGCAATTATATATATACCATAATAGGAATTATATTTTTATTAGTTTGTATAAGATTTATTGTTATAACCTTTAAAGGGAATAAGGCTAAGGATAAAACCACTTATTTGATACAAAGAACAGATCATGGAGAAATAAATATATCATCTGAAACCGTAGTTGGATTAGTAGAATCTGTTTCTGAACAATTTACTGGTGTTAGGAATATAAAAACTAGAGTAGATATATTAGAAGGTCAAATTTTTATTAATCTTAAAGGGGGAAGTAATTCCCGAGATTAATATACCAAAAACTACTGAAGAGCTACAATTAAAAGTAAAGGAACATGTAGAAAACTGTACTGGAGTCAATGTTAATGAGGTAAAGGTATTGATTACTAATGTAACTGCACCTATAAGAAATGTAAATAATGTAGAGGTGTTGGTAAATTGTCTAAACAAATGTTTAATAAATTTATAGAATTGGTCAAAGGTCATAAGGGCAAGTTTTTTTGGTTCTATTATAGGGTTTATAATAGCTATATTGGTTTTAAGCATAGGATTTTTTTAAAACTTTGTTTATAGCTTTGTGTACTTGGTTAGGATATTATTTAGGTAGCAGATTAGACAATAAAGAGAATTTTAAAGAAATGATAGAAAAATTATACCTAGTAGGAAAGAATAATTAAAGAAATTATCTGGGAGGCAAAGGATGGGTAGAAAGTATGCGAGAGAATCTACAATGAAATTATTGTATCAAATGGAAATAAACTCAGATTTCTCAGAAAAATCGGTCAATATTTTTTTGAAAACAACAATTTTAATAAAGAGGAAAAAGCTTATATTGAAGATGCAATTAATACTATATTAGATAATATTGATTTGATAGATTCGTATATAGAACAAAATATTCAAGGGTGGGGGGGAATACATAGATTGGCTAGGATAGATTTATCTACCTTAGAATAGCAATCTATGAGATGCTATATAGAGATGATATTCCCATTGAGGTTTCAATTAATGAAGCTATAGAGATTGCTAAAAAAAATATAGTACAATAGAGTCTGCCAAATTTATCAATGGAGTTTTAGGTGGATTTGTAAAATCGAGGGATAATATATGACCCAATATTTTATTGGAATAGATACTTCTTCATATACAACTTCTCTAGCAGTTATAGATGGAGAGGATAATATAATATTGGATTTAAGAAAAGTACTAGAAGTAGAAAAGGGGGGGAAAAAAAGGGTTAAGACAGCAAGAAGCTGTATTTCAGCATATCCAGAATTTGCCTTTATTAATAGATTATATGGCTCAGCATATTGATATTAGAAAAATAGAAAAATAGCATGTAGTAATAAACCTAGAAATCTGAAGGAATCATATATGCCTGTTTTTGTTGTTGGTAAAGGACAGGCTTTTGTTCTGTCTAAAGTTTTAAATATACCTTATAAAGAATTTAGTCATCAAGAAGGCCATCTAGGTGCTGGAATGATAGATAGTGGATTTAATGATATTGATAAATTTATAGGGATTCACATTTCAGGAGGGACTACTGAAATGTTGTTAATAGAAAACATAGAGAAGGGTTTCCAAATAGATATAGTGGGGGGGGACTCTTGACATAAGTGCAGGTCAACTTATAGATAGAATAGGGGGGGTTGAGATTGGCTTAGATTTTCCATCTGGGAAAAAGATGGACCAAATTTCTCAATGGGGGGGAACTAAATTGGATTTAAATATACCAATAAACATTAAAATGATATCTGGTTTAATCTATCTGGGATGGAAAACTATTTTAAAAATATTATTAAAAATTCTGAATATCAGCCTGAAGATATTTTAATGACCTTATTCTATACATTATCTCAATTTTAGAGAAAATCATTTTAAAGGGTTGTAATATCTATGATATAGAAAATGTATTGGTAACTGGAGGAGTGGCAGCTAATAGTATCATAAGAAGGGAATTAAGTAAGCAGTTGTATAAAAAAAGGGATTAATCTATATTTCCCTAAACAAGCTTGTGTACAGACAACTCCGTTGGTATAGCATATTTAGGGAAGATTAAAAAGTAATTTAGTAGGTGATATATTTGGTAACAAAACCATTAAAGGTAAGTGAAATAAATCAATATATTAAAAAGATGTTTTCAAGAGATTTGATTCTTTCAAACGTTAAAGTAGAAGGAGAAATTTCAAATTTTAAACACCATTATAGTGGACATATGTATTTTTCTTTAAAAGATGAAAAAGGGAAAATAAAATGTGTAATGTTTAAATCAGATAACCGTTTTTTTAGAGTTTCAGCCTGAAGATGGATTAAAAGTAGTAATTACAGGATATATTTCTGTATATGAAAAGAAGGAGATTATCAACTTTATGCAAAGAAAATAGAAAAAAAGTGGTTTAGGGAATTTATATGCAGCTTTCGAGGAATTAAAAGAAAAATTAGAAAAAGAAGGTTTATTTGACTCTACAATTAAAAAAAAGAAATACCTTCTATGCCTAGAAAGATTGGAGTAGTCACTTCTTCTACTGGGGCTGCTATTAGGGATATTATCACAGTAATTAAAAGAAGATATCCTATTGGAGATATATTAATATATCCAGTATTAGTTCAGGGAGACTTGGCACCTAAAGAGATATGTGAGGGTCTTAATTATTTAAATAGTAGGGAAGATGTAGATGTGATTATTACTGGACGTGGTGGGGCTCTCTGGAGGAGTTATTTGCTTTTAATGATGAAAAGGTGGCTCGTACTATCTACTCTATGGATAAGCCTGTAATTTCCGCAGTAGGTCATGAAACAGATTTTACAATAGCAGATTTTGTTGCAGATTTAAGGGCGCCTACACCCTCAGCTGCTGCAGAACTAGTTACTCCTGACTTGGACAAACTGATAGATGATTTAAAGGATAAATTTGATAGGCTAAATAGAGTATATCATTATAGACTAAAGGATTATAGTATAAAATTAAAATACATAAAGAGAAGCTTAGATTATTACAATCCTATAAATCAATCTAGGGAAAAAAACTCAAGAACTAGATAATTTGTTTAGAAATTTAATTAATTTAATGGAAAGTAAAATTGATAGAAACAAGGACCATATAGAAAATCTTAAAAGTAAGATTAATTATTTAAACCCAATATACTATCTAGATAAAGGATATGGTTTATTATTGGATAAAGAAGGGAATAAAATTACTAGTATAGAAGATGTAAAAATATATGAAAATCTAGATTTAATAATTAAAGATGGTATGTTAACGGTGGAAGTGGTTAAAATTAACAAAGGAGAGTTTTATCATGGATAATTTTGATATGAGTTATGAAGAGGCTATAAAAGAACTAGAAGATATTTAGAGGCTTTGGAAAGGGAAGACATAACATTAGAGGATTCTTTAAAAAGTTTAAAAGAGGAGTAGCACTATATAATTATTGTAATGGAATATTAAAGATATAGAAGGTGAAGTGAAGATATTACTTGAGGATGATGAAGGGAATATGACTGAAGAGGATTTTCAAATGGAGGTATAGTCTAATGGCATTGGCTGAAAAAAAATCGAAGAATTTAGAAGTATAATCGATGATGAATTAAGAAAAAATATTTTATAAAAAAAACTGGTTATCAAGAGATTATATTTGAATCTATCAATTATAGCTTATTTACAGGTGGTAAAAGGATAAGACCAATTATATTATTAAAAAGCTGCGAAATGTTTAGTGGGGGGGATTATGAGGATGCCCTTCCTTTTTCACTAGCAATAGAAATGATACATACTTACTCTCTTATTCATGATGACCTTCCTTCTATGGACGATGATGATTTTAGGAGAGGCAAGCCAACTAATCATAAAGTATATGGTGAAGCTATGGCAATTTTAACAGGTGATGGATTGTTAAACCTAGCTTTTGAGACTATGATAGATTATACCTTAAAATACTCAAAGGATTTTGAAGATTATTCTAGATACACATGGGCTATGAAGGAAATAGGAAATTACTCTGGAGTATATGGAATGATAGGGGGGGACAAGTAGTGGACTTATTATCCAATGAAATGTCCATGGATGAAGATAGGCTTATGTTTATGTATAGATGTAAAACTGCTGCTTTAATTCAGGCCTCTACCGTAGCAGGAACTATATTAGGTGGTGGAAATGATGAGGATGTAGAAATATGAGAAAATACGGATTATATTTGGGATTAGCCTATCAAATAAGGGATGATATATTGGATATTAAAGAGGATGATAAAATAGATAAATTAACTTATCTAAGCTACTATGATATAGAACATGCAGAAAAAAATACAGGATTTTAGTAAAAAAAGCTATAGACATATTATATAAATTTGACGATAAGGATGTCCAATTTCTTGTAGATATGACAAAAGTTTTAACAAATAGAATGTATTGAACTTATATTGAATATTTATAAATATTATGCTATAATTAATAAAGCAAAGAGTGGCACAGTATTCTAGTCAACACAGCTAATCTCGAGGGCGGGGGGGCTAAAAATCCGTCGAAGGGCATATCGATGAAGTTCCTTGCTACGGCTCGCGACGCCCAGTCGAGGGTCGTTCCAGGGAGTAAGAAAGATGGGGGGGCGATCTGCAATGGCATGCAGGCGTTGACCCTACTTTCGTGGAGACTTGCCATTTGGGACATGGTAAGATAAACCTAAGCGTATATAATAGCTATGCTTAGAGTAGCCTGCCTTGAGTGATTTAGGCAGATGATAAGTTCAACTATTGTCGTAAAGGGCCCAAACGGCAATATGTTTTGTTATCGAAACCTAAATTGCAAAAGAGGCTAAGGATTAGACTGGTTGTAGAGGAAAACTCCTAGACTGTTCAAGGTAGAGGTATATTGGGGGGGATTACAGTGCGGACTAAGTGGTAATCCAGTTCTGTTGTTGGCGACACAACAGTGATAAAATTAAAGGGAAACCGCTGTTATGGCGACATGCAGTTTTTATCAGGGAAATCCTGCTGGACCTTAAGCCGTAAGATTTACCCAATATACTGCCACTCATGAGCTGATAGCATAATGCTATCAGCTTTTTAATTATATTATGGAGGTACCAATATTAAATGAATAAAAAAAAGAAGATAATAATTTTCTGGATAAATGTAATATGAAATGGGTTATTATGATAACTATTTGGACATTTATAATGGCTATAGTATTTAGCATAATCACAGAAGGTTTAGTAAAAAAATCTAAATATATTTTTTTGCATTTATAATACTTATAATTATAATAGCTATAGGAATTTTCTTTGATATTATTGGTATTGCAGTTACTACTGCCGAGGAAAAGCCTTTTCATGCTATGGCCGCTAATAGGGTAGAGGAAGCTAGATATGCAATAAGGTTAGTAAAAAAATGCAGGGCAAGTATCTAATTTTTGTAATGACGTTATTGGTGATATTAGTGGCATAGTAAGTGGAGCGGTAGGTGCTAATATCATATATAAATTGATAAATATTTATGAGATTAAAAATGGGACAATATTAAGCATTATAATTACATCTTTAGTTGCTTCTTTAACTGTTGGAGGTAAAGCTTTAGGTAAATCTATCGCTATATTATATTCAGAAAAAAATAATATTTGAAGCTGCAATAGTATTAAATTTTATAGAAAAGAAATTTAAAATAGATATATTACCTGATAAAAAGAACGATAAAGATAATAATTAAATAATGAAGGTAACTGATAATTAGGAGAGATTATATGAGGAAAAAAAAGAGCTGATGTTGTATTATATGAGAAAGGATTGGTAGAATCCAGAAGAAAAAGCTAAAAGGCTTATTATGGAGGGTACAGTATATGGATGGGGGGGAAAAGAGAATTGATAAGCCTGGAGAAAAGATTCATATTGATGAACCTATTGAAATTAAAAAAATCCATTACCTTATGTAAGTAGAGGTGGCTTAAAATTGGAGAAAGCAATCAAATCCTTTAATATAGATTTTAAGAATAAAAATGCTATGGATATAGGCGCATCTACTGGTGGTTTTACAGATTGTATGTTACAATATGGTGCAAAAAAAGTATATGCTTTAGATGTGGGTTATGGTCAATTAGATTGGAAACTAAGGAAGGATCCTAGGGTAATAATTAAAGAACGAACAAATATTAGATATATTGTTAAAGAAGATATAGGAGAAACCTTTGATTTTATAACAATAGATGTATCTTTTATATCACTTAAATTGGTATTACCTGTAGCAAAGGAGTTGTTATCTGATGGAGGCGGCATAATAGCCTTAATAAAACCTCAATTTGAAGCAGGACGAGATAAGGTAGGTAAAAAGGGTATAGTTCGAGATAAAGAAACCCATATTGATGTTATAAAATCAATAAAACAATTTTGTGATTCAATTAATTTAAATTTGATAGGCTTGGATTATTCTCCAATAACAGGCACCACTGGTAATATTGAATTTTTATCTTATATTTCCAAGGATATGAATAAAAAAAGCTATCCAAGACATTGAAATTATAAATATTGTAGATGAAGCCCACAGTTTGTTATAACAGTGTGATCCTATATACAGATTTCAGGAGGGAAAAATGAATAAATATACAAGACAGAGGATTATATTAAATTTAATTAAAAAAATATGAAATAGAAACTCAAGAAGAATTATCGGGACATCTATCTAAACAGGGGGATAGATATAACACAAGCCACTATTTCAAGGGATATAAAAGAGCTAAGGCTTGTTAAAGTATTAACTCCATCGGGAAAATATAAATATGCGACTATGGATAATAGCTATGATGGTATTCATCAAAGGCTAAGTAATATATTTAAATCTTCTGTTTTGAGTGTTGAAGCAGCAGAAAACATTGTGGTTATAAAAACTTTGCCAGGTGCAGCCCAAGTATGTGCATCAGCTATTGATAATTTCAAGATAAATGGTGTTGTAGGGACTATTGCAGGTGATGATACCATATTTGTTGCTATAGAGAGTGTGGATTTAATGGATTGTATTTTGACAAGCATTCAAAATTTTCTCAAATAATTTGGGGGGGTATAAATTATGATAGTTGAGTTAAACATTAATAACTTTGCTATTATAGATAGTTTAAAAATTAATTTTACTAAAGGTTTTAATGTTATTACTGGTGAAACAGGGGGGGCAGGGAAATCCATAATAGTTGAAGGAATTGGTATGATTTTAGGTAGTAGAGCTAGTAAGGATTTAGTAAAGTCAGGAAGAGATAAGGCCATATTAGAAGCGCTATTTTATTTAGAAAATCCAGATAAAATAAACAGAAAATTAGATGATTTTGGTATCGATAGAGATGGAGATAATTATCTATTAATCTCAAGAGAGATATATTCTAATGGCAGGAGTGTATCAAGGGTAAATGGTAGGACTATTACATTAACGATGTTAAATCAAATTACATCCACATTGGTTGATGTTCATGGGCAACATGAACATCAATCCCTATTGAATATAAACAATCATATTAAATTAATAGATTCTTTTGGAGACGAGATGTTAAAGAATTTATTGGTACAAGTTGAAAACAGATACGAAGAGCTAGTAGAAGAAAAGAAGAGAATAGAGGATTTATCTATAGATGCTTTAGAAAGAGATAGGGAAATTGATTTATTAAAGTATCAATTAGAAGAGATTGATAACGCTAATTTAATAGATCTAGATGAAGAAGCAATAACAAAGGAATATTTAAAAATGAGCAATATTAAAAATATAGGATATAAATTAGCTGAGATATCTAATATTTTAGATAATGATGTTTATGGTAGTGTATCCCTTTTAGATGGTATTAACAAATGTATTATAAGCTTGACAGATATTATGGAATTCGATGATAAGATAAAGGAATACACTAAGACTATGGAAGATATAGGATTTGAATTACAGGATTTATCTAGGAATATAAGAAATTATTTAGAGAATATATTTTTAGATGAGGAGAGATTAGAGTTTCTTGAAGAAAGATTAGATACAATAAATGGATTGAAGAAAAAAATATGGGAATACTATAGAAGATATATTAAAATATAGAGAAAATATACACAATAGATTAGAAATACTTTTAAATAATGAAAAGGAAATAGAAAAATCCAATAAAAAAATACAAGCTATAGAAAAGGAATTGTTTGATTGTTGCACTAAGCTGACAAATATAAGGAAATCTATAAGTAAAGATATTGAAATTTTAATGACAAAAGAACTACATGAATTAAATATGCTAGAGGCGGTATTTAAAATAGTATTTGAAAGATTAGATTATTTTCTCCTAATGGGTGGGATCGAGTGGAATTTTTAATATCTACAAACAAAGGCGAGCCTTTGAAACCCCTATCTAAAATTGTATCTGGGGGGGAGAAATGTCTAGAATAATGTTAGCATTTAAAACTATATTAGCTGATTATGATAGTATACCTTGTGTAATATTTGATGAAATCGATAGTGGAATTAGTGGAAGAACTGCACAGATAGTAGGGGAGAAGATAAAGAAGATTTCTTTTAAACATCAGGTTATATGTGTGTCCCATTTGCCACAAATTGCTGCTTTAGCTGATACTCATTTTGTTATTGAAAAAGATTTTGTTGATAACAGCACTATAACAAAAGTTAGAAAACTTGATAATGAAGAGCGAATAGAGGAATTGTCAAGACTTTTAGGTGGAGTTGATTTGACTGATATTACTAAACTCCATGCAAAAGAGATGTTAGAGATGTCAAAGACATTGAAAAAAAATTAAGTATTATTTAATAAAAACACTTTACGAGAGTAAAGTGTTTTTATTTGTCAAAATATAACAAAAAAAACATTCAACTTAGCATTCCAATAAAAATTTAAAAGAATAAATATGATCAAAAAAAGGCTAAATTATATTTACGTAATAAAATTTTAAGGAGGTGAATTAGTATAAGGGAAAAAGAGGAGTGATTGTACTTGGATAGATATAGAGAAAATAGAAAAATATTTTCTTTATCTGTTATAGTATTGGCTTTTTTTTATGTAATTCAGTTTTTGATTGTATATTATTATCCTACTGAAATTAAAATTGCAAAAGGTGAAAATAGCAGCATAGAAGTACTATTTCCATTTTCTTTAAGTGCATTACACGATGAAGATACTATAGTACAATCGACTTATAATGAGGGCTCTATTAATGGATTAAAAAAATCTTACAAAATAGCTGCCATCAATCCAGGAGAGGCAAAATTTCAGTTAAAACTATTAGGTTTGATACCAGTAAAAAGATTTGATATAAATGTTGTAGATAGGGATATTTTGATTCCTGGAGGAAATGCTGTAGGAGTGAGATTAAATACAAAAGGTGTGCTAGTAGTTGCTGTTACAGATGTTATTGGGATAGATGGTAAAAGATATAGTCCAGCTAAAGATGTAGGCATAAAAAAATGGTGATAGTATATTGGAGTTAAATGATATAAAAATAAGAGATGCTGAACATTTAATAGAATTATTAAATCAAATAACAGAAGATAAAGTAAAAATCCTAATAGAGCGTAATAAAATTAAATATGAGACAGAAGTAATGCCTGTGAAGAGTATTCAAGATAATTGTTTCAGATTGGGAATTTGGGTACGAGATAAAACCGCTGGTATTGGAACCCTTACTTTTTATGATGAAAATAGTAAAATATTTGGAGCATTAGGACATGGAATAACTGATATGGATACAGGGAATCTATTAAATATAGAATATGGGAAAATAATGAATGCAAGAATAGCCAATATTGAACAAGGTAAAAAGGGAAGTCCCGGAGAGATTAAGGGAATGTTTTATGAAACAGAGAATGTATTGGGGGGGAAATAGTAAAAAAATTCTCCTTTTGGTATATACGGGGGGGTAATCAATGATAGCTTTATAAAAGCAAATAAGACAAAACCCATGCCTATAGGTTTTAAGGAAGAGGTAAAAGAAGGTAAAGCATATATATTGACTACCATTGACAATGATAAAGTTGAAAAATTTGAAGTAGAAATATTAAAAGTTTTAAACCAACAATATCCCAATCAAAAGAGTATGACCATTAAAGTAACAGATAAAAAGTTGTTACAAAAAAACTGGAGGTATAGTTCAAGGTATGAGTGGTAGTCCTATTATTCAAGATGGAAAGATCATTGGAGCTATAACCCATGTATTTGTCAATGATCCAACTAAAGGATATGGAATTTATATTGAATGGATGTTAGAACAGATAAAACCTGAATATCAATTAAATGGGAAATATGCAGAAATAAAAATTGATAGGCTTTAAGCCTATTTTTTTTATATATAATAAAGATTTTTTTATTAAATAGAAGGAAACCACAATTCCTTGTCGAATAGTTAATTATAGAAATAATAAAAATTAGATTTTAACAGGGGGGGGTATCATAATTGGAGAAGATTAAAATATTAATTGCAGATGATAATAGGGAATTTTGTGATATATTAAGCAAATTTTTATCTGCAGATGAAGATTTTGAGGTTGTTGGTATTGCGAAGGATGGCCTTGAAGCGTTGGATATGGTTTCTGAAATCAGACCTGATATACTGATATTAGATATCATAATGCCACATTTAGATGGTTTAGGAGTTTTAGAGGGTATACATAATCTAAACTTAGATGAAATACCTAAGATAGTTATACTTTCTGCAGTGGGTCAGGATCAGATTACTCAAAAAGCCATTCAGCTAGGAGCTGATTATTATGTAGTAAAACCCTTTGATTTTAAGGTGTTTATAAAAAGATTAAAACAAATAGCTGATTTGGAAAAAGGATCCCAAATTATTGCTAAAAATGAATACATTCAAATACCTACTACGAATACCCATAATGTTGTTACATCAAAAAAATTTGGAGGCTAGGATTACTAATATAATCCATGAAATTGGGGGGGTGCCAGCACATATTAAAGGATATCTATATTTAAGAGAAGCTATTGCTATGGTTGTTGAAGATATGGAGTTACTAGGAGCAGTTACCAAGGAACTATATCCAAGTATAGCTGAAAAGTATAATACAACATCAAGTAGAGTAGAAAGGGCTATTAGGCATGCTATAGAAGTAGCGTGGACACGAGGGAAGATTGATACTATAGATAATATATTTGGATATACCGTAAATACTAATAAAGGGAAACCTACCAACTCAGAGTTCATTGCGATGGTTGCTGATAAATTAAGATTAGAAATGGAAATGACGGAAGGAAGCGTTTAAAAGATAACCCCCCCACAAGGAAAATGTCTTTGTGGGGGTAAAATATTGCTTATTTATGTATTTAATTATTATGCTATAATAGTTTTAATGGGTGTTATTGTACTTATATTTGGAAAGAATATAAAGGTAGCTGAAATTGGAGGATATAAATGAATATTAAAGGTAGATTAAAAAAAAGGATAAAAAAAACTAAAAATTTAACAAAGAGGCTTAAACCAGGGGGGGACATAGCATTGATTGCTCATAAGGATTTAGATGAAATAGCTGCATTATCTTTAGTAGAAAAAAAAGTAAAATGTGTAATAAATGTAGAGAAAACTATTAGTGGCAGATACCCTAATCAAGGTCCATCTATATTGCTTGATGCTAATATTCCAATATTCGAGACTTGTAATAAAGATATTTTTGATATAGTTCGAGAAGGAGATATTATTGAAATAGTAGATGAAACAATTTTTATAAGGGAGAAAAAATTGGAGATTGTATTTTATTAGACGAAGAAAAAAATAGAAGAACTATTAAGCATTGGATATGCTAATATAGAAACGGAGTTAGAAAGGTTTATAGAGAATACTCTTGAATATGCTAAAAAAAGAAAAGGGACTTGTAACAGGTAATATACCAATTCCCAAAACCAAGACAAAAATTAAGGGGGGGAAACATGTGTTGGTAGTGGTTAGAGGTAAAGATTACAAGAGGGATCTTGAAGCTATAAGATCCTATATAAATGAAGTAAAACCGGTTTTAATTGGTGTGGATGGAGGTGGGGGGGATGCGTTACTAGAATTTGGATATACTCCCAATATAGTTGTTGGAGATATGGATAGTATATCTGATAAATGTTTAAAGGATGCAAAAGAAATTGTAGTACATGCATATCCTGATGGTAGAGCTCCTGGGATGAAAAGGGTGGAGGATTTAGGATTGGAAGCTACTATTTTTCCAGCACCAGGAACTAGTGAAGATATTGCTTTTTTATTAGCTTATGCAAATGGTGCAGATTTAATAGTAGCTGTAGGCAGCCATTCAAATATGATAGATTTTTAGAAAAAGGTAGATTTGGAATGTCAAGCACCTTTTTAGTGAGATTAAAAGTAGGTTCAAAGCTGGTAGATGCTAAAGGTGTAAATAAATTGTATCAAAGCAGCTTTAAATTAAAATATGTTATAGGGATTGCTATAGCAGCTTTAATCCCAATAATGATAATAACTTCCATGCATCCTTTGATGAGGGAACTTATGCTATTGTTTAAAATTAGGATAAGGATGATGTTAGGTTTGTAAAGGAGGAGTAGATTTGATACCAAATATGAAATTTTATGTTATATCCATTGTAGCAATATTTGCAGCATTGGGCATAGGCATATATATAGGCTTTGCTTTAGATGCTCAGAGTTTTGTAGTAGATCAAAGAGAAGATATAGCAGCTAAATTAGAGGAAAGATTTGATTTTCTAAAAGGAGAAAATCAAGAACTAAAACAAGAATTGAAAGAGATGGAACTTCAAAATGATAATTTTAAGGAGTTTATAGATACTACTTATGAAGAAATAATAAAAGGTAGATTGCTAGGTAAAAATGTTGCCATTATTGAAACAAAGGATGATTATATGTATTCAGGTGTAGGGCAAACATTAGAAGTTGCTGGTGCTCAAGTAAAAAAATGTAACTACTATTACAGACAAAATTATGAATAAAGAAGTATTAGGAAATATATATGATGAATTAGAAATACAATATGAGAATACTAATTTGATTACTGATACAGTAAAGCATATTACTACATCTATTATTAATGGAGAATCTTCAGAGTTAATAACTAGAATTATTGATGAAGGAATTATAGATATCGTAGGAGATATTGATGAACCTGTTGATTATATAATTATTGCTGGGGGGGTAGTATAAGTGAAGATAAGGATAGAATAAATTTAATTGATAAAACAATTATAGATGTTGCAAAAACCTTGGATAAATCCATTATTGGGATAGAAAAAGTTATTGTAAATTATTCTTATATAGATATGTATAAAAGTTTTAGAATAAGTACAATAGATAATGTAGATACTTCTATAGGTAAAACTTCTCTTATATTGGCTATGGAAGGCAGACCAGGCCATTATGGTATTAAGCAAACAGCAGAACAGTTAGTTCCTAATACAAAATCTACTATACAAGAATATACTAAGGAGAGATAATATATGAAAGACGGAAAGTTGTTAGCGGTAGTACCAGTACATAATGAAGAAGATAGTATAACAGATACAGTTAATGGATTAAAAGAGATAGACTTAATAGACGAAATATTAATAGTCAATGATGGTTCTACAGATAATACTCAAAAAGTTATAGAAACATTGGATGTTTCATATATTACTTTTGAGAAAAATATGGGAAAAGGGTATGCTATGAAAAAAAAGCAATAAAGGATATGGAATATGATTATATAGCATTTGTAGATGGAGATTTAGGAAAAACTAGCAAGGAAATGGAAAAATTAATAATTCCAGTTGTTTCAAAGGAAGTGGATTTTACTATTGCAAAATTTCCAAAGGCTCCAACAAAAGGTGGATTTGGGTTTGTAAAAGGTTTAGCTAAGAAAGGAGTTTATTTTACACAAAAAAAAGAAATAGATACTTCTTTATCTGGCCAACGAGTGTATAGAAAAGAAGTAATGGAAGTTATGGACTATATTCCTAATAGGTATGGAATTGAAGTAGCTATGACAATACAAGCTTTAAATGGTAATTTTACTTTTAAAGAAGTACCAGTAAAGATGACACATAGGTATACGAATAGATCTATAAAAGGATTTATACACAGAGGTAAGCAATTTTTTGATATTTTAATAACTTTAATTATTATAGGTTTAGAAGGTGAATATATGGAATATATTAATATATTAAGTTTTTTTAATAAGTTTAATATTATCTTATATTGCTGCTCCTATGATTATGGATATGTTATATAGAAGCAATACAGTTAGTTTAAATTATAATAAAGAAGAAATTCCTTTAGGTATGGGAATACTATTTGTTTTAATTCAGGTTATTAGTATGGGGTTTTTTTTATGATATTAAATTGGGTAGACTTAAATGTGGTAATGACCTATCTAATGGCTTTTGTTTTAATGGGTCTAGTGGGGGGGCTTCTAGATGATTTAGTTGGTGAGAAAGATATTAAAGGATTCAAGGGCCATATTAAAGCTTTTTTTAAGGGGGGGATAATGACTACTGGTTTATTAAAAGCAGGGATGGGATTTTTTTATTGCTTTATTTATATCCATAATTTTTCTAAAATATATTAGATATAGTAATAAACACTTTAGTTATTTCTTTATTTACTAATTTAATAAATCTATTTGATTTAAGACCTGGCAGATCTATAAAAGTGTTTTTATTAATGTCTATAATTATGTTATTGACAAGCACTATAATTGAATATAATTTTATTTTATATTCAATTTATGGTATATTATTTATATATTTTCCAATAGATTTAAAAGCTAAGGCAATGATGGGTGATATAGGCTCTAATGCTATTGGTATTACTTTAGGGGGGGTATATTGTATACTTACCCAAACAATATTGGCAAGGCTTATATATCTATTAATTTTGGTGGTGGTGCATATATTGGCTGAAAAAAATATCTTTTACAAAGATTATAGAGAATAATAAGTTGTTAAATTTTTTTGGATAATTTAGGAAGATAGGAGTGATATTTCTGTTAAGTTATAAAAAAGCCAGAGTAGTCAAAATAGAGGATGAAGATGAACAAGTTTCATGGTTAAAAATAGATATAGATGGGGGGGAGACGGGGGGAAAGCAATAAATTATAATGGTTTAACAGGTAAAGCTAAAATAGATGATATAATAATTGTAAATACTACTGCTGTAGAGTTGTCTCTGGGAACTGGAGGGATTCATTTTGTACTGTTTAATTATAGTAATGAATCCAAAAAAATTTCATAATAGGGGACATATAATGAAATTACGTTATACCCCCCCTATGCAGTTAAAATGTTTAGCTGCTGAAGAAGAGGAGAGTCCATACCATAGGGTGTTTAACGATTTTAAATCTCTAGACGGTCATATTTTTATTATAGGTTCTTTACACAGCATGTTAGCACCTATAGCAGCAATGCTTAAGTATCTAGATGAAAATATAAAAATCAACTATATAATGACTGATGGAGGCGCTTTACCAATATTTTTTTTAGCAATACTGTGAAAACTCTAAAAGAAAAAAAACTTATAGAAAAGACAATTACGATAGGTCATGCATTTGGTGGAGATTTGGAATGTACTAATATTTACAATGGTTTAATTGCAGCAAAGGAAATATTGGATGGAAATGTAACCATAATAACAATGGGACCAGGAATTGTAGGTACAGGTACTAAATATGGGTTTAGCGGTATTGAACAGGGACAAATAATTGATGCTATCAATACTTTAGGAGGAGAAGCTATTATAGTACCTAGGATAAGTTTCCAGGATAAAAGGTCTAGACATAGAGGAATATCTCATCATACTAGGACAGTTTTATCTGAAATTGCAAAAACATCAGGGAAAGTGGTGATTCCCATACTTGATAAACATAAGATGAATTTTATAGATGAGCAAATTACAAGTGAAGATCTTTATAAAAAAACATATATTTGTTTATAAAAAAAGGGGGGGATAAAATTATTGATGCTTTAGATAGATATGATTTGTCTGTAACTACTATGGGGGGGCGAGGATATGAAGAAGATATAGATTATTTTTAACTCTAGGTGCAGTAGGAGCTTATGTTTATGAGATATTTAAATAGGGAGGATTGTCATATGGATTATGAAGAGAAGACAATGAAATCGGAAAAAAAATTTATAAAGGGAAGATTGTTAATTTACGAATTGATACAGTTGAATTGCCAGATAAAAAGTACTCAAAAAGAGAGATTGTAGAACATCCAGGTTCAGTGGGTATTATTCCAATAACTAATGATGGACGTATTATCTTGGTAAAACAGTATAGGAAACCTGTAGAGAAGAATTTGTTAGAGATACCTGCTGGAAAGATTGAAATAAATGAAGAACCAAAGGAAACGGCTTTAAGAGAGTTACATGAAGAAACAGGCTTTATAGCTAATAAATTAGAATATTTATTTGAGTTCTATACTTCTCCCGGGTTCTCTAATGAAAAAAATGTATTTGTTTGCAGCTAATGAATTAATAGAAGAAGAATCTGAGCCAGAAGGGGGGGATGAATATATAGAAGTTTTAAAAATAAAGATTGAGGATTTGATAAATATGGTAATAAGGGGGGGGAAATAATAGATAGTAAAACTATAATTGGGATATTATATGCTCAAAGTTATTTAATGCAAAAGTAAGTGGTCGGTGATAAAATCTTCTTTATAAGCATATTATTTATAAAGGCTTGTATCAAAGAAGGGAGGATTTATCATTGATCCACAGGATTAAAAGGTGGTTATTTAAGGAATTTCAACAGAATTTTGTTATTTATTTTGTTGTGATTATATTATTTGGAATTGGAATAATTGCAGGAGCTATAACCATAAAGATATTAAATCTAGAGCAAAGAAATGGTATAATGGTATTTCTTAATATTTTCTTTAAGGCTATTGAACAAGGTAGTTTTGATAATTTAGCTATCTTTAAACAGTCATTAATTGATAATTTAAAAACTGTAGCATTAATCTATTTAACGGGATTGATTATAATAGGATTATGGATAATACCTGTTATAGTATTATTTAGAGGATTTGCTCTAGGTTTTACAGTAGGTTTTTAGTAAATGAATATAGTTTTAAAGGATTTATTTTTTTCATTACTAGGTATATTACCTCAAAACTTGATTATTATACCTGCTTTTATATTCATTTCAGCTATAGGAATAGCTTTTTCTATAAAAAAAATGCAAAAAAACAAAAAAATTAAGATATATAAATAGTAATATTCATATGAATATTACAAATTATTCAATTCAAATATTAGTTGCTAGTGTTTTAATAGTTGTGGGTTGTTTTATAGAGGCCTATATTGCCCCAAAGTTTCTAGGTTTAATATGGGATTATTTTAATTAGATAATATTAAAAAGTATAAGCTTTAAATGTAAAGGAGAAACATTATGCTTGATGTTATTTTGGAGGATTACATAGAATATATAAGAAATGATAAAGGATTAAGTTCTAATACTTTAGATGCATATATAAGAGATTTAAAACAATTTAAGGAGTATTTGGATTCTAATAATTTTAAAAGCACTATAGATGTTAATAAAACTATAATTATTACATATTTAATGGATTTACAAAGAAATGGAAAGGCTGCTTCTACCATCTCTAGAAATTTAGCATCTATTAGATGTTATTATCAATATTTACTAAATGAAAATTTGATAAAAGAAGATCCAACATTAAATCTTCAATCTCCTAGGAGAGAAAAAAAAGCTACCATGTGTATTGACTAAAGAAGAAGTAGATATATTGCTTTCTCAACCAAAACAAAATAACTTTAAAGGTGCTAGAGATAAAGCTATATTAGAATTGTTATATGCAACAGGCATTCGAGTATCGGAGATGGTAGCTCTTAATTTGGACAACCTAGATTTACAACTAGGGTATTTAAATTTAGAAGATATTGATGTCAATGGGAGAATTATCCCTATTGGTAAAGTAGCTTTAGATTGTATACATATCTATATTGAAGAGTACAGAGGAGAAGTTGTAAAAGTAGACTCAGAAAAAGCATTGTTCGTAAATTACAATGGAAATAGATTAACTAGGCAAGGTTTTTGGAAAATTATAAAGGGGGGGTATACTAAAAAGTGCAATATAGATAAAAAGATTACTCCTCATACTTTAAGACATTCGTTTGCAGTACATTTATTGCAAAATGGTGCTGATGTTAAAATGGTGCAAGAAATGCTAGGGCATTCTGATATTTCAACTACACATATGTATTTATTTGCAACAGAAAATAAAGAAATAAAGGATGTATATGAAAAATCACATCCTAGAGCATAGGAGGTAATAAAATGGATTATATGAAAAGAATAAAAGAAAGTATAAATTATATTGAGAAAAAGTGCAATCAAAAACCCGAAATTGGACTAATATTAGGTTCAGGTTTAGGAGGCTTAGGAGACAAAATAGAATCTCCTACTATAATAGCTTATAATGAAATACCAAATTTCCCTGTTTCTACAGTAGAAGGACATAAGGGGGGGCAGCTGATAATTGGAGAATTAGGTGGAAAAACTGTAATAGCCATGCAAGGCAGATTTCATTATTATGAAGGTTATCCATTAAAAGATGTGGTTTTCCCGTTAGAGTTATGATGAGTTTAGGTATTGAAAATTTAATTGTTACTAATGCAGCAGGCGGTGTGGATAAAAACTTTTCACCTGGAGATTTAATGATTATTAAAGATCATATTAATTTTACAGGTAAAAATCCTTTAATAGGAAAAAAATTTAGATGAATTAGGACCTAGATTTGTGGATATGACTAGAGCTTATGATAAGGAATTAATAGAGCTTGCTAAAAAAACAGGAGACAAATTAAATATTCCATTAAAGGAAGGAGTGTACATGTGGTTTACTGGGCCTACGTATGAAACTCCTGCAGAGATAAAATTAGCAAGAACATTAGGAGCGTCTGCAGTAGGTATGTCTACAGTGCCAGAGGTAATTGTAGCTTCTCACCAAGGGGTAAAAGTATTAGGTATATCCTGTATAACTAATATGGCAGCAGGAATATTAGATAAACCTTTGAATCATGAAGAAGTTATTGAAACTTCTATGAAGGTTAAAGAAAAATTTGAAAAATTAGTAATAGGAATATTAACAAATATATAATTGGAGTGGATATAATGAGAATGTATGATATTATCAAGAAAAAAAAGAGATGGTGGGGAATTATCCACTGATGAAATAAATTATTTTGTTGAAAATTATACTAATGGTAAAATACCTGATTATCAGATTTCAGCATTATTGATGGCTATATATTTAAACAAGATGAATAAAAGGGAAACATTGGATTTAACAAAGGCTATGGTTTATTCTGGGGGGGATATAGTAGATCTTTCTAAGATTAATGGATTAAAGGTAGACAAACATTCTACTGGAGGGGGGGTAGGGGGGGATACTACAACCATTGTATTAGGACCAATGGTAGCTGCTTGTGGAGTACCTTTTGTAAAGATGTCTGGAAGAGGATTAGGACATACAGGAGGAACTTTAGACAAATTAGAATCTATAAAGGATTTTAGGGTGGAACTAAGTACAGAAGAATTTATTAATAATACAAATGATATAAATATATCCATATGCAGTCAGACAGCTAATATAACACCAGCAGATAAAAAGCTTTATGCTTTAAGAGATGTGACTGCTACAGTAGAAAATATATCTTTGATTGCTAGTAGTATAATGAGCAAAAAAAATTAGCTATAGAATCTGATGCTATAATACTTGATGTAAAAGTAGGAAGTGGTGCATTTATGAAGAATTTAGATGATGCAATAAATTTAGGCAAAGAGATGGTAGAAATTGGCACAGGTTATGGTAGAGAAACTATAGCATTAGTTACTAATATGGATGAACCCTTAGGTAATGCAATAGGAAATGCATTAGAGGTGAAAGAAGCTATAGATGTTCTAAAAGGAAATGGGCCAGATGATTTACATGAATTATGTATTAAATTAGGATCTATATTGTTATTGTTAGCAAAAAGAGTTAAAAATGAAGATGAAGCTAAGTTTTTATTGGAAGAGACTATTCGTAATAGATCAGCTTATGAAAAATTTATAGAGCTAGTAAAATATCAAGATGGAGATATTAATTATGTAAAAAAATCCAGAACTACTGCCAAAGGCAAATTATATTATTGAGGTAAAAAGTAAAGATGAAGGCTATGTTAAAGCTTTAAATGCAGAAGAGATTGGTAAGTGTGCACTGGCTTTAGGGGGGGCTGGACGAGAGACTATGGATTCAAAAATAGATTTATCTGCAGGTATTATTTTGAATAAAAAGGTGGATGATAAAGTAGAGATTGGAGACATATTAGCCTATATACATGCCAATAATATTGATAAAGCAAAAGAAGTTGAAAAAAAGATTAAGGAGATATTTATTATTGGGGGGGATAAAAATAAAGAAAGTAAAAAAACTGATATATGGCATAATAACTAAAGATGAAGTAGAAATATTTTAGCAAAACTGCCTTGTACATGAAGCTACAAGGCAGTTTTTATAATTATATTGATGGTATATTATCCCATGTTTATGATAGATTGTATAAGTAGTTTTTAAATGGAGAATATAAAAGTAAATAAATAATGGGAGGTAATAATATGAATAAAAGATTCATATTGACTACTATTTGTATAATAATTTTATTTACAACAACCATTTATGCAGCAGATAATTTGGAAATAAATGCAAAATCAGCCATATTAATGGATTATAATACTGGTGAAATAATTTATGAAAAAAAATCCCATGATAGGCTACCTCCAGCAAGTATTAGTAAGATCATGACTCTTTTATTGGGAATGGAGGCTTTAGAAAGTGGAAAGATTAGTTTAGATGATGAGGTTAGAATTAGTAGCCATGCTTCAAGAATGGGAGGAAGTCAATTATGGTTAGAAGAAGGAGAAATACAAACTGTAGAGGATTTATTTAAAGCTATTTGTTTAAGATCAGCTAATGATGCTTCAGTAGCTTTGGCAGAATATATAGCAGGTAGTGAGATGACATTTGTGAAGATGATGAATGATAAAGCTAAAGAACTAGGGATGGATAATAGTAATTTTACCAACGCAACTGGACTTCCCCCATGAAGATAACTATGTGTCAGCTTATGATGTAGCTAAAATGTCTCGGGAACTTCTTAAACATAAAAAAAATACACGATTGGTTAACCACATATATGGATGAAATAAAGGTAGGGAAAAAAAAGATAAGATACAAAGTTTAGTTAATACCAATAGACTGATAATTGATTATGAAGGAACTACAGGAATAAAAACTGGTTCTACAAATGAAGCTGGTTTTTGTTTATCCGCTTCAGCAAAACGGGGGGGAAATTTACAGTTAATAGCAGTTGTAATGGGTTGTGAAACTTCAAAGATAAGGTTTGAAGAAAGCATTAGATTACTAGATTATGGATTTGCTAATTATGATTCTATACCTATAGGCAAAAAAAATGAAGTAATGGCAAAAGTTTTAGTCCATAAAGGAAAAGATGAATACATTGAGGCAGTATTAGAAAAAGATGGATATATACTTGTTCCTAAAGGCAAAGATACCAATATATCTAAAGAGATAATTTTACCTGAATTTATAGAAAGCCCTGTGGAACAAGGGGGGGAAGAAATTGGCTATTTAATTGTTAATTTAGATGGTAAAGAAGTAGATAAAATTAGATTAATTACAAAACATTCTATTGAAAAGGCAAATTTAACAGAAATGTTTAAAAAAAAGTATTAAAGAGTTTACTCATCAATAAATAGTATAAATATATGTTTGTTTTTTTGTAAAAACATTATAAAATAGAATATGACTTAAAAAAAACCTCGGCTATTAAGTCGAGGTTATATCAATTATTAGAAAGAGGGCAATATATGAAGCTTGATATTTTATTAAATATACCTGGATTGCTTATTGCTATAATTATTCATGAATATTCCCATGGACTTATGGCTTATTTATTAGGAGATAATACTGCAAAAGAATCTGGAAGGTTAACTTTGAATCCTCTTAAGCATTTAGATCCAATTGGATTTATTTTCTTATTATTGTTTAGATTTGGATGGGCCAAGCCAGTGCCTATAAATCCTAATAATTTTAAAAAAAACGAAAGAGGGATACCCTATTGGTATCTTTAGCAGGTCCTTTTTCCAATTTTTTTGTTAGCTGTAATAGTAGGGTTTATAATATCTACTGGTATAATAACCAATAATATTGTATTAAATATCTTAGTTATAATGTTATGGTATAATATAATGTTAGGGATATTTAATCTTTTACCTTTTCCCCCTTTAGATGGTTCAAAGATATTGGCTAGTTTGCTACCAAACAAATATGAATATAAATTTTATAAATATGAAAGATATTTACAATTGGTATTAATACTGTTAATAGCTACGAATACTATAGATAAAATACTTGGACCATTTATAGATTTTAGTTTAAATTTATTGATTAAAATTATTAGTTAATATAGGAGTTTTTATATGGAATATAAAATTGTGCTAGAGTCTTTTGAAGGTCCTATGGATCTATTGTTACATCTAATAGATGAAGCAGAAATTGATATATATGATATTCCCATAAATGAAATAACAGAACAATATATAGATTATATTACTAAGATGGAAGAGATGGATCTAGAAGTTACTAGTGAATTTTTAGTAATGGCTTCCACTTTACTTGAAATAAAATCCAAAATGTTATTGCCTCAGGTAGACAAGAATGATGGAGAACAATTGGAGATGGAAGAAGCTGATCCTAGATTGGAATTGGTAAAAAGATTAGTAGAATACAAAAAGTTTAAATATGCTTCAAGGGAGTTAAGAAATTATGAAGAAATACAAAAGAAAGTTTTTTTACAAGCCAAAGGAAGATTTATCTATTTTTACCAAAGAAGAAGAAGAGCTTGAACAAATAGATATAGATGAACTGGTAAAAGCTTTTAATAATATACTTGCTAAGAGTAAAGGCAAAGAACCTTTAATGGACATAGATAAAATACAGAGGGAAGAATATACATTAGATGAATGCATGGAAAAGATAAAAGAAAATTAAAATACAATGGGAAAATAGATTTCCAACATTTATTTGATAATGAATGCAGTAGACAAGAGATAGTGGTTACATTTTTGTCTTTACTTGAATTGATTAGGATGAGATATGTTGTTGTATATCAAGAGGAAAACTTTTCAGATATTATAATAAAAATAAGGAAGTAAGAGGTGTTGGATAGGTGGATGAAAGAGAGATAAAAGCAATAATAGAAGCCTTGTTATTTGTTTGGGGGGATCCTCTATCTTTAAATGATATATCTAAGATAATAGAAGTAGAAGAAGAAAAAGAAAAAAAATAAATTAAA
>JMBX01000031.1_pt1 | contig 35269 bp, 58 predicted proteins | sample 616521 | NCBI WGS metagenome assembly JMBX01 (sample SAMN02727906, study PRJNA239997) | anaerobic digester metagenome | biome: anaerobic digester; isolation source: mesophilic anaerobic digester inoculated with municipal waste water sludge... | place: Germany: Bielefeld University, CeBiTec ...
TGGCGAGGACAGCATTACTTTTGTTGCCAACGATGGCGAGGCCGACTCCATGCCGGCTACGATAACCATTCTTGTGCGTCCGATGATCTTTTCCCTGTCATCACCGTAACAGATTAGTTTTTGCGCTAACAAATTATTACTTTTACTGAAGTATAAAAAAATGGCCGGCTTTGCTGGCCATTTTTATTGTCTGACTTTTTGCTTCGGCGAGACGCCTCAGCGAACAGGTTTGGAGTTGCGCGTGACACGGATTCCTCGCGCCAGTTATATATAAATGCAATAGTTTATGGAATTAGCGCTCAGCCAGCATGCCCGACGCCACGCCAAGTTGTTGCATTTGTTGCGTGATAGCTTTGCGGCGTTCTATCTGCAGCGCGATACTCAGTTCATCAACCAGCGATTCGGTGTTCTCTTTGGCCTCTTCCAAAAGACGATAGCGATACAGGTTTTCCGCGGAAATAGCGTCCAAAATGAGGTCATAAAGTCGGATAGCGTTCAGGTGATTCTCAATGCGCCCCCCCAGAATCTCAAGCGGGTCGCCTTCAATAATCGGCTCCGGAAAAAGCTCTTCCTGGCTTTCCAGCTCGTCTAATAAATGCCCACTATCCGGCAAAAGCTGGCTTAGCTTGGGTTTATACACATTGCGCGTACCCAGGCGTTTAAAGCTCAACAGCGAAACGGACATCAGCTTACCAGTGCTCAGGCCCGCCTCCCACGAGCGCATCAGTTTCGAAACGCGCTCGTAATCGGGCAAAGAACCCTGGAACAAAGCTGGTCCAGGTGTAAAGTCCACCGCTTCCATACGCATCGCGTTTTGCAGACGCAAGCCAAAAGCCAGGACTTCAATTTCACCTTCCCCCCCGGCAGTCTCTTTTTCCAGCAAGCGCGCGGTTTGATGCGCCAGTTGCTTGTTGTACTGCCCACAAATCCCACGGCTGCTGCCAATGACGGCCAAAATGCGTTTTTGGGTTTTGGTCCATCGATTATAGCCAGGTCGTCATCTTGAACGTCATCCCAGGCATCATCAACAATGTCTTGTTCTAAATCTGCTTTTGGAGCCTTTTTTTCCTTTAAGGGGGGTTTTTGTTTGCTGCGCAACAAGCGGGCTATTTCCAAAAAAACGCCCTTTATACTCCTTGAGCGATTGTTGCCGGTTTAACGCCATTTGCATCGTGCTCAAAGACAGCACGCGCAAAGAACCCAGCAAAGGTTCAATGGCTTCCAGGTTTTCAAGCCTGGCTTCGGCACGATCAAGCGAACTCATTACTCAGTTTCAGGCTCGGATAAATCGGGTAAATCTTCTAGCGACCAAATAAAGACCACCGTGCCATTATAGAAAACCATTTGCTTCTCAATACCAAAACCCCCGATGAAGCACGTTCTCGTCTGAACCGATCGGTGCGATGACTCGCAAAAGTTTTACCAAATCTTCGTCCCGCACAGCACTAAACATGGTGGTTTGGCTCTGACGCAACATACCACCACGGGTTTCATAAAAAGTTGCCGTAAAACCCGCCTCAATAATGGCGTTTAAAGTTTCTTCAGCAAACTTTTTGGGCACAATCGTCATCACCATTTTCATCGTGTTTTACTCCTTTTCTTTAACCATAACTGGTCAAAACCCTGCACAGCTTCGTCAATTTGCGCCTTGGCTTCGTCACTCAAGATACGCTGATAGCGAATGATATCAACCGCCTGCGGCGCGTGCACATGCAGATGTTGCAAAAGCGCTTCGGAAAACTGTGGAATCTCTGCCGGCGTTACCGTGTCGAAATGACCACTGCTAAAGCAGTAAAAGAGCAGCACCTGCTCGGTAAACCTGACCGGCTGGTGTGGCCCCCCCTGGCGCAAAAGTGCCATCAAACGGTCGCCACGTTCGATTTGCTTCTGGGTTGACTCGCTCACTTCCGTGCCAAACGCGAGAACCGCGCCACTTCCTCATATTGCGCCAGTTCCAGTTTGAGGGCTTTCACAACGTCCTTCATGGCGCTTTCCTGGGCTGCGGAACCCACACGCGAAACGGACATACCGATATCAATCGCCGGTTTATCGCCTTTGTTGAAATCGTTGGTGTTCAGCACAATTTGTCCGTCAGTAATCGAAATCAGGTTGGTCACAATATAAGAAGAAATATTGCCCCGTTGCGTGGTCACGATGGGCAAGGCGGTGATGCTGCCCCCCCACCATTTCTTCGTTAAGCCGGCAGGCGCGTTCAAGCAAACGGGAGTGCAAATAGAAAATATCACCCGGATAGGCTTCACGCCCGGGCGGACGGCGCAAGAGCAGGCTCAGTTCGCGGTAAGTGTCAGCATGTTTGGAAAGGTCATCATAGACAATCAAAACGTCCATGCCCTGATCCAAATAAAACTCCGCCAGCGTTACCCCCCCAGTGTAAGGCGCCAGGTAGCGCAAGGCCGGCGGGTCATCGGGGGGGCTGGAGACAATCACCGTTGTTTGGTTCATCACCCCACCGTCCCGCAGCGTTTTACCGCGCTCAAAACGGATGTTTTCTTCTGACCGATTGACACATAGATACACTTCACGTCAGTACCGCGCTGGGTCAAAATGGCATCCAGCGCGAGGGTGGTCTTGCCAACCTGACGGTCGCCGATAATCAGCTCGCGTTGACCGCGTCCCAGGGGGGGCAAAAGCGCGTCGATAATTTTGGTACCGGTGTAGAGTGGTGTATCCACCGGCGCGCGTTCGATGACACCCGGCGCGATGCGCTCTACAAAGCGATATTCGGAAGGAATGACCGCGCGTTGTTCATCAATGGCTTCACCCAGCGCGTTCACCACACGCCCTAAAAAGCCCATCCCAACGGGCACGCTCAACCGTCGTCCCGTGGCCTGGGTCAGATCGCCACCGCGAATACCCATGTCATCACCAAGCAGCATGACGTCAACGTGATTGCGATCAAGGTTCAGCACCATTCCCTGTGTGCCATTTGGGAAAACGACCAGTTCTTCCAAATGCACCAGAGGCAAACCACTCAGCGTTGCCACGCCATTACCCACATGCTGCACTGTGCCAACGCTCTTGAACAACATGCGATGCTTCAGGACATCGGCAGAATCGCGGATTTCTTTCAGCAAATACCGCGTGCGCAAAGAACTTGGCTGTGGGCCAACTTTCTCTTCAACACGGTTAACCGATTTCGCCACAAAGACATCACTGCTGACGTTCAAAGGGTCATCAGTTGCCAGTTTCTCAGTAAAACGGGCCAGTATCTCGTTGGTGCGTGTGTCGATATCAGTCATTTTCTTCCATCGTAAAGGTTTCCAGCGACTTGTTTACCTCATCACGCAAGGCTTCCAGCTGGGCCGCCAGGCTGTTGTCCAAAACGATATCACCGACGTGGGCTTTTACACCCGCGATAAGTTTGGGTTCGATAATAATGTTTAAGTCAACTTCTTTGTCAGCCAGGGCATAAAAAGTATTCAGCAATTTGGCGTGCTCTTGCGGGGTCAACTCGTAAGGCAGGGTGACATCGATGGTCGTCGAACGGGTCGCCAGGGCATCACGGATATTTTGCACCGTGCGCATATCGGTTTTACCCAAATTCCAAACAGTTTGGTGTAGCTCTTCAAGCAAGGCGTCATGAACCGATTTTGGGGGGGTAACAGAACGCAAAGTTTTGTTTGAAATGTTGATTACCGTGTCAACCAGGTCAATCTGATTCTTTTTTTATGTCAATAGCCTGTTCCTTGCGGGCTTCCTGCACCGCATTGAGCAAAATGAGATCTGCCTCCTGACGGGTGGCATCCAAAAGCTCTCTTTGCAAAATCTGACTGTTACTGTAAGCTTCATCCGTAATAACTTGAACTTCCTCGTCCAGATTACTAAGCCGGTCGTCAATTTCGCGCAATCTTTTAGCAGCTTCTTCCAGGTCGCGTTCAAGCGCGGCTTTGTTTTCTGCTTTCTCGATGGCGCGGGCTTCGGCGCGTTTGGTCATCGGCTTAAAGACCAGGAAATACAGCACCACGGTGATAATCAGAAAGTTGACAATCTCCCAAATGATGGTGCCAATGTTCAGGTCAAGCATGGTTTAGCCTCCAAAGAAGCGCGTAATCAGCGGGTTGGCAAACAAGAGTACCAAAACGATGAGCAGAACGTAAATCGACGCGGTTTCGAGCAATGCCAAAGCGATGAGCATCGCGGTGCGTAATTGCCCAGCGGCTTCGGGTTGACGTGCCATACCTTCAATCGCCTTTACCGCGGACTTTCCTTCTACCCAGGTGGGAATCATGGTACCAATCACGATTGCCGCGCCTGAAACGATGATGGTTACAATGGTAATGATTGCTTCTTCACTAAGATGTGCCATTAGCAATCTCCTTTCTGTTTTTCTTTCTAAGTTTTCTTTTTTTTCACGCCGTTTGGCGGCTTTTTCTTCTTTTATTTTTTTGGTCTTCTTCGTTGATTTCAACCGCGGAAGAGATAAACAAGGCTGCCAGGGTGGTAATGACATAAGCCTGTAAAACACCCGAAATACCCGTAATGGCTACCGCGGCAACAGGCAAAACCATAGGAACCAACGAGAACACAATCGCCACAATCAAATCACCACTCAAAACGTTCCCGAACAAACGCAGGGAAAGCGAAAGCGTACGACTCAGTTGCCCAATCAACTCAATGGGTAACATAAAAATCGGGCTGGCAAATTCTTTAAGATAGGTCCAAAGCCCTTTTTTTGCGCGCGCCATAAATATGCACCGAGAAAACAATAATCAGCGCCAAACTAATCGTGGTGTTGATATCGCTGGTTGGCGACTTCATACCAGGCACAACCGAAATGATATTTGAAACGAGCACAAAAATCATCAAACTGCCCAATACAGGGATATAAGGATGAAGGTCGTCCACATCCATAGCGTCATCAACAATACCGATGACCAGTTCCAGGATATGCTCCAAAGATTAGGCTTCAATAACTTCAGCAAAAGCACAATCACGATGATGATTCCCATAGTAATCCAGGTGTAAACCACCGTATCGCTGATGGGCATTCCCAGAAGTATCAGCGTTTTATGCTCAATCATTCTTTTCTGCTTCCTCCTTTGCTGTTTGCGCCGGGCTTGGGACAGCTTCAGCTTTTTTTTGGCACGCAAATGATAATAAATCGCCAGTCCCCCCCAGGTCGCCACGGTCAAAGCCACCACGAAGGTTATCGCGTAGCGGAAATTCCATTTCAAGGCGAGATAAATCAGAACCGCGATAACCAACAAACGTGCCACTCGGCCTATGGAAATCGGGGGGGCAACTGCCTTTTTCGCGTTAGGGTCGTGGGGGGGTCTATCTTGCTTATCTGCCTGGTAAGCATGCTAAAAGTCATCACAGCACTGGCAAAGCCCAAAACCACCCACAAGGCATAACTAAGAATCGAAATAACGGCGGGTGATAGCACGTCGCTCCTCCTCTCTGCGTTTAGCTTCAGCCTCTTTTCGTTTGGCTTCTTCGTCGCGATGCATGATATGCATCTCGTGGCTCACATAACGCACCACTGCTGTTACCGCGGCAAACAAACCCACACCCAGTAAAATCAAAGTCCAGCGCACACCCGTGCCCTTGCTACGGTCGATAAAAAAGCCGATAACCGGACCGATGACAATCGGCAAGGCAATTTCCCAACCGATGGTCGTGGCACGCAAATCACGGCTCGAAACAGTCGCTTTCGCCGCGTTTCGGGGTCCGCCTGACCGGGCAGAATAATCTTGGGTGACTCTTTTTCTTCCATCTTATTTCGTCGTTAAAATACTAATCACGTTATCAGCGACGCTCAAAATGCCACTGCTGATGTATCTTGTTAGCTGCTCTTCGCCTACGGTGTAGCGCGCTTCGCCGTCCACAGTGGCTGCAACCAAGTTGGTATGCCCGGGCAAAATGCCCAGCCAGCCACCATCAGACAGTAAAACGTTAAACGCGCTTACATCTTCCAACACAAGCGGACTGCCCGCCATCGTGTGGATTTCCACGCGCATCAGCTTATCTTTAGGCGTCTGACTCATCTTCTAATTCCAAAGCCTCATCTTCCGTCAAGCCGCTCGCCTCAAGCGCCTCGGCTTGTTTAAGCACATCCGCGATGGTACCGGTCATATAAAAAGCCTGTTCGGGTACGTCGTCCAGCTCACCGCTCAAAATGCGCGCGAAACCTTTAATCGTTTCTTCCAAAGGCACAAACGCGCCCGGTTTACCCGAGAATTCCTCAGCCACAATAAAGGGTTGCGTGAGAAAACGCTGCAAGCGTCGCGCGCGAATGACGATTTGCTGGTCGCTTAGCGACAGTTCTTCCATACCCAGGATCGCAATCAGGTCTTGCAATTCCTCATAGCGCGCCAGGGTGGAACGCACCTGCATCGCCACGTGGTAATGCTCCTGACCGACATACTCCGGCGATAAAAGGTTTGAACTGGATTGCAGAGGGTCAATCGCCGGATAAAGTCCCAGGGCGACCAAACGTCTTGAAAGCACAGTGGTGGCATCCAAATGCGAGAAGGTGGCTGCCACAGCGGGGGGTCGGTGACGTCATCGGCGGGGGGGATATACACCGCCTGCACCGAGGTGATACTGCCATTGCTGGTTGAGGTAATGCGCTCCTGCAAAACGCCCATCTCGGAATCCAAGGTGCTCTGATAGCCCATTTCGCTGGGCAGGCGTCCCAACAAAGCGGAAACTTCCGAACCAGCTTGAATGAAGCGGTAAATGTTATCGATAAAAATCAAAACCGGTCGTTGTTCTTCGTCACGGAAATACTCCGCCATGGTCAGGGCCGTGTAGGGAATGCGCAAACGCGCTCCAGGTGGCTCGTTCATCTGTCCAAAGCGAGAATGGTCGAGTCCATCAAGCCCGAACGGTTCATATCCAGCCACATATCGTTGCCTTCGCGGCTGCGTTCGCCAACGCCGGCAAACAACACGATACCCGATGATTTGGTGATGGTGTTGTTCATCAGCTCAAGCATCAAGACCGTTTTGCCAACGCCCGCGCCACCGAACAAGCCCACCTTGCCCCCCCTTGGGATAAGGCGTGAGCAGGTCAATTGCCTTGATACCGGTGACAATCATGCTCTTTGAAATAACCTGGTCTTTGATATCGGGCGGTTTGCGGTGAATGGGCATCGTTTTTCGGGGATAATTTCGCCCAAACCGTCAATCGGTTTGCCCAGCACATTGAATAAACGCCCAAGCGTCTGTCTGCCAACGGGTACTTGAATGGACGTATCCAGGTCGATGACCGGCAAGCCGCGTCGCAAACCCGCCGTGCTGCCCATGGCGATGGCACGCACCACATTTGTGCCGACGTGTTCCTGGATTTCCAAAATCAAGGGCTCTTCATGCTCCCGCTGCACCATTAAGGCATTGTGAATAGAGGGCAGCTTTCCGGCATCGAATTCAACGTCAACCACAACGCCGACCAAGCGGACGATAACACCTATGTTTTATGTTCAGTTAACTTTTTTTCCACGATAATTCCTAATTTAGGATAAAGACTATGCCAAAGGCAGTAGCTTTTTGAAATTATACCGAAAAAAAACCTCTCTATCAATAAATTCGTACAGAATGATCCCATTTTAATCCCAGTAAAATGGCTTAAGCTGACTTAAATTGATAGAACACCGAAATTTATAAAGACATACCTACAAATAAAAAAAACGTACGGCGCAGAGTTCCATCACATCACATACAGAAAACACCTTAAGCCACACGCATTAATCATTTCTTTTAGCCGGTTTGCCCCCCCTAATTTCTCTCCATCAGGCAATTCCCAGCCAAACAAAAAGGCTTTTATTTGTTTTTAACAGCATTGAATTTTTCCCTTATCCAGGCAACCCATTCTGCGGTATAGTCCTCTATAGGAATGTCACCATAATATGCATCCAGCAAGTCCTTTACAGAATAACCCTTTTGGTTGATGAGGTAATTATGATAAGAAGCGCCAGCATAATAGGCAAGTGGAGAAGATTCTGAACTGCGCGCCAAATCTTTTCTAAACATATCTTCAACAGCTTCCCCCCCTGTCTTATTGCAGTGAATCAACCAGACATATGCAAGACTATCAATATAAAGCGCGTAATCAAATTGACTTTCCCCCCCTTTATCTAATGAAGCAAATTGTTCGTAACACTCCACCACCTTTTGACCTGCTTCTAATTCGTCCGCATATATCAAATCAGATTCGTCAAACTCTCCAGCTTTCAACCACATAAGGTTGTTGTAAAAAGATCTATCTGGAATACCTCCCATTTCAAATATGTCTCGATGATCAAATATAAGATAGTCTGAAAGTAAAGTTGTAAGACCTTCACTTGCCATAGGTAAATTTGGACCGTCTTCGCCAACTTTCCTCCCAAACATGACATGTACTAACTCATGCTCTACTGCTGTACTCCAGCCAAAATTCGATGAAAATACAACCTCTGATGGACCTGCCTGCGCAGACCGAGAAAAATAAAAAAACAGTATCTGTATCAGTGTAGGCCCTGATACCCCCCCTATTTATGACAGGAATATCATGTTCATTCGCAAATTCAGAAATTTGTTTTGCCGCGCTTTGAATACGATTTACAAAACCATATAGCTTAACCGGTGAATCTAAGCCTGAGGCAGGTTCAACGTCGCGCAATCTGAAATAAATTTCAAAAGCACCATCATCAACTTTTACGTCATAGCTTTCAATATCATAATAGCTCAAGCTGCCATCGAGAACTTCAGGATGGGCTTCTAAAAGCTGTTACTGGTACCGCTCCAGTCTTGAATCATGGCATAGATATCCAGTGTCGAACTGCCATTAAACAATGGCGAAATAGCTTCTTCGCCATACTTTTCAACGATATAATGCACAAAGGAACCCGCCAGAACGATGGCATTATCGCGCTCTGCTTCTGTTACATAAGGCAGTTCAAAACTCAACCCGGTAAGATAAAGATTTTCGGCGTCTTCCATCAAACTTAAATCAACTGTTTCGGCTCAGCAAAGAGATAATCCGCCACACCATAACTTAACCAGGGTTCACTTTGCGTCAAAAAAAAGCTCTCAGGATGAACTTATCCACATCGCCTTGTTTAACCATACTGTAGGGGGGGATTCTGGCATACTGCTTATAAAAACCCGGCTCGTCAGTATAGCCCACAAACACGATTTCGGGTTTTTCATACAGCTGAATGGGAAAGGTCTTCAAGAACTCAACCACTTTGGTGTAAAGATCTTCATAAAGCGCTTCAATTTCAGCTGTACCAAAATCATCGTTAATCTCAAAAGCAAAACGAGCGAAACTGTTATCCGCTTTCAGCGCGTCAAACATACGACTGTTCGCTTCAGTACGACCTTGTTTAGACGCTTCAAGCGGCGCGGCCTGGCTAAAGTCAAAAAAATAGGGGGGGTGCTAATCCGTCTTGTTCAGGTTCCTCAATTGTGGGACTTTCTTCTTGAGTTGCTTCAGCCGGGTTGGCCGTTTCCAACGGGGGGGTTTCGGGAACATCAGAAACAGGTTTGCTAACACAAGCTGAGATGGTGCCAAAGAGCAACAGGAACACCATGCAGATTGAAAACATGCGACTTATCCGTTGAAAGTGGCGATTTTGTTGCATCTTATATTCTCCTTTCTCGTAACCATGCGTTTGCATGATTTTATATGAATCAGGACAGAATGAATATTTATAGATTGCGTTGAAGGTCTGGCCTGTGTAGGGCACTTAAAAAAACGCCCCCCCACCAACCGACAACCACCAACTATATTATATCGAAAAAGCTAAGCAGGTCGAATCATGCAATAAGGTTTTTGCTCCACCAGTAACGCCAGACACCAGGCACGGAAAGTGCAACATAGGAAACGACATCAAATTAAGGACACCGAATGAGTTATGAGTATACCTGGCACCGAATTCAAACCCGACCGCTTTCGAACCCAACCACAACGTCACATTAGGGCGTATCTGGCGGAAGCATCTGAACAAGAGACCTTAGGCTTTCTTGAAGTCTTGCGCCAGCGTGTCGTCATTAAAGCCTTAAGTTTTGTTTTGCAAATCGCGCTCAGTTTACTCTTTTTGATTTTGGGCATGGCGTATGAACTGCCCCCCCTCGTCGCGATTTTAGGTATTTTGCTCATTCCGGCTTACAAAGCCCTGCTTAGCCTGGCACTCTCGCCGGGTATCAGTTCATTTCGCACGATGGCTGGCGCGTTGGTGGCGATTATCGTCATGGCGGTAGCCATTTTCGGTGGGGGGGCTTTTTGGCGCATGAACTTTTCAGCCAAAAGGTCAGCGCGAACGGTCTGCCTTTCGCTTTTGTTCTTAACGCAGGCTGGATTGAATGGCTGGTTTTGGCGCTCGTTGCAGTTTTGACTGCGGTTTGGTTCACCACCAACACCACCCTTGCCCGCGTTGGCGCGGTTGTGCTCAATATCCTGTGTTTGTGCCCTTCGCGCTCGCGGGATGGCAACTGGGTCGCGTTGGCATTCAGCCCGCCTTGGCCACGCTCGCCCTGGCTTTCCTGCGTTTGACGCTTACGGCTGTATTGATGGTCATCAGCTTATGGGTTTTGCGCATCAAACCCAAAGGCTCAAACGGTTGGCTCATCTTCGCGATTTGCTGATACTGCTTGGCGTGGCAGTCTATCTCAACCTTGGCGATAAGATCCTTGCGCCGATAGAAGAACCCGAAGTTTATCAGGAAATTGTCGTAACCCCCCCGCGCAGACAACTGAAGCGGAAACGCCCATTCCCGCCAGCCCGACACCCAGCCCCCCCACTGCCACCCGGCAGCTCGAACCCAGCCCCCCCACGCCCAGACCGACTAACACGCCCGAACCCAGCCCAACACCCTTCGCCCAAAAAGCGCGTGTGATTTCAGATACCGGTTTGTTCTGCCGTGCTGAAGCTGGTGGCACAAAAGTTGTGACTGTTTTTGATTACAGAGCCATTGTGGAATTAACCGGCGGAGAAACAAAAATCAACACACGCACCTGGGTGGAAGTCCTTACCGATTCCGGCGCGACATGTTGGGTTGATTCAACTTTTATTGAACGCCTTGACCCTTAATGTATAAAAGTTTCAAAAAAACACAAACCTGCGCTGGCAGGTTTTTGGTTTTTCTGCAAAAAAAATTGAACTTAGCTTTGGATTAATTCCACGTTGTGAATTGACGCGTTAATGACCTGATCATCATCGCAAAGTAACTCAACCACAGGACTTTGCAAGCCACTCGCAAAAACGGCTGGCTGTTTTGGCAAAGCCTTCACCGTGCCCACCATGCCCATGTAAGGTTTGCCCATCAGGCGCACTTTCGCGCCAGCTTCAAGCCTGGCGGTTTGTCTGGTCAAGCCCAAATCAGCTGGTTTATCCGCGGGCAAAATGAGCAAAGGCGACAGTTTAGGTCCCCCCCAGGTACTTTCTTCGGCCAAAAGGCACACTGTTTTCCGGCCATCGTTTCCAGCATCGCCATACTCGCTGTATCCATATTTGTTTCGCCAAAGCCCAGCAAACTGATAACAGCAATATCCAGTTCACTCACAAGGCTAAGCTGCTTGTACGACACCGATGGCAGTATCAAGCCGGCTGGTTTCAAGCGCAAAACGCGTCTGATTTGTCCGGCAGTAGCAAATTTTTTGAACGCGATAAGTTTATCTTTGACCATTTCGCCAGGGACACCCAACAAGTTCGTTTCTAGGTCTTCCCAAAAGGCCAGCTCACCCTGGGCAACTTTGCCATTTCCCCCCAGGCGCTTTCAACCACCGTGCCGGTCAGCGATATCATCGCGCCCCCCCGCGTGCCGAGCAGTTCCGCGACAACACCAGGCATCGGCGCGAAGACCTGTTCTTTTTCCAGACCGATTGCCAGCGTGATGCGTCCATCGCGCAAGGACACCACCTTGCCATCACCCGGCGACCTGAACAACTGGGTGATAAAGCCGTCCTTTTGTGCCAGCACATCGCCTTTGGCAATCACGTCGCCAAGTAAACGCTTGATGGTGCCTTCAGCTTGCTCTGGGCTGAGATTGAAATGACTGGGGGGGATATCAATCACCTCAAAACGTTCGGGTTGACTGCTTTCAGCGATCAAATTGCCAAATTCGACCATCTCGCCCACCCTGACTTTCAAATTGCCATGCGTTGGCAGGCAAACCGGGCGGTTAATAGTTTGGTTTTCTCCGATAATGACTCGTTTCATCTCAGCCACCCAAATCCCACAGCCAGTTTCGCCAGCTTTCGCGCGCGCCTCAGGGTTTCGGGCAAAATAAGCGGTCGTCCGCGCGCGTCAATAATCAAACCCAGTTCCGTGTCTGGCACCGATATCCAGCCACCTAATCCGACCATACCCATGCCCACATCGCTAAAACGCCCAGGCGCCAAATAAACGCGCATGGACTCAATGCCGCGCGTGTCAATCTTGCAGAGTTGGTTGCGCCCGGCCTGGAAATACTGGCGGGTGTCATCTTCGGGCAAGACCAGTTCCAAATCAAGCAGCGCGTGGTCTTCGTAGTTTTGATTGTCAACACTCACCACCGATGCCAGATTGCGGAAACTGTCCAACTCAAGCATTTGCACAACCAAAAGTGGCTCTTTGTCAGCCAGCGTGCCCAACGCGCGCAAAAGATGATTGTCGTCCATGGCAATCGTGCTGATTCCATGGGGGGGTAAAATGCCATCCAAAGCGACGGCTAAGCACTGATGCGCTTTTAACTTGTCGCTAAAAGCTGACCCACTCAAAATAATAGGGTCGCAAGCTTCATGTAAACCGGTTTCATGGTCATATTTCAGATGGGGGGGATAAATCGCTTTTATCGCGCCTAATGCCCGCCAAAGTCTTGCGCGTGCCCAGGCTTGTTCAATGGCAAAATCGGAAATGGTCACACTTAGCTGATGGGGGGGATTCAGACTTTGGTTGAGTAAGAACTCGCCCACCTCCGCCGTGGTCAGATTTTGCGAACAATAGGCTTGCGTGCTTTGAATAAGCGCCTCATCAATTGTGTTGGCTTGAGAAATTGCCATCAGTTCATTTTTATTAGCGAACAAAAGACTGGTTTTCTCGTCAGACAAATCCGCAAGTAAAACCGCTTTGTCCGTAGCGCTCAGGCGCGCAATAAAACGCGCCAGGCGCCCCATCGCGAAGCTTGCCGGCAAAAGGGCGGTTTTTAGTTCCGCCTGAAGAAGGCGCAAATGCGGGTACTGTTGCAAACGCACGCGCTGATAGGCACGTAACATAGCTTTCCAGGCTACGCTCAGGTCTTCTTCGCCGGTGTTTTGGTGCAAGTTTGGCGCGAGATGGAAATCGTCGCCCGCTTCAATTTCAAGGCGCGCGTAATCCGCCAAAACCTGATTGCCGGCGTAAACAATCTGCGGCTGAATGGATTTTGGCATGAGATGATAAACAAGCGCGCGTTTCGATGGCGTTGCGCAAAGCACGACTGGCGCCTTCTTCGGATCCACCCGCGATAACCAGCATATCCAGGTCAACCGCGCGCAAAGCTTCCAGTTGCTGACTTTGGCTCAGCGGGTCTTGCAAACGCGTTTCAAGCACGACTTCCGCGTCAAAAAGGCTCACCAAGCGCCTTAGGGAAGACAAGGAATAGGCTTCAGAAATACCCACCAAGCCTACACGCACCGGCCGGCTGGCAGAAAAGCTAAAGCCAACCGCGCTCATGCCTGTCAGCTCGGCATGACCCTCATGCGCCAAATGTCCGTCGTCATCAAGGATCTTGATTCCGGTTTCCGCTTCCAGCGCTTGCATCTGCTCCCAAAAAGCCGGCATCAAGCGCTCGGCGTCATCCAGTTCAAACGCCATTTTGTTTTGGGGCGCGCAAGGCATACAGCCCGGCTTGTCTTTCAAACAACAGGCTGTGGATTTCATTTGAACTCAGGTTTAAGCTAAGAAACAGACTCATCTCTGGCCTTAACCCCCTAATAAAGTTCTGAAAAAGTCGACAATCGTCGTCAAATTGCCAATCAAAGCAATTAATGCGGAACTCAAAAGCCCGACGAACAAGGCTCCAAAGGTGATACCCAAAAAGACTTGCCCAAGTTTGGACATCCCTGTTAAAACAACTGAATTCTCAGTCTTGCCAAACATTTTTCTTTGGCGTTCCTGAAAGAAAGCGAGTACCGCCACCACGCCCAGGAAGATGGCGATGGCTTCAAGCAAGCCCCCCCACCAACGAATGGTCGAATGGCCAGCCACAACGCCCAGTGAAAAGTATTGAAAAACACTCAAAAGCTGAGGCGCGAGCGTGCCGCGGCTGACGCCAAACAGCGCCATCGCCACCATCACACCCACCAAAAAAAGCCAGGGGGGGAATACGCCCCCATGCGGCTGCCCCCGTTTGAAAAGCATAAAAACAAACAAAACCGAAAGAATCAAGGGCACCAGGGCTAAATAAAAACTTTGTGTGCCTGGCTTCAACAGCGGACTGACCAGCATGGGCAAAATAACCGAACGAATAATCAACAGGGTTGCATAGCCCGAACTGACCCCGACCAAAAGATACAGCGCGATGCCAAAAAAGACGTTGTCCTTTAGGATATAGCTAAACACCATCAGCGTCAGTACCAAACCGACGATGCCCAGCACCAGGTCCGCGCCACTCATTCATCCACCTCTTGCGTGACAGGTGGAATGCCTTCCGTTTCGCGACTCAGAACGATGCCCAGCACGAACAGCAAAATCATCAGCATAAGTCCCACCCGAAAAACGTTGATGTTCACACCCCCAACCGTGTTTTCACCACTCAAGCCCTGCGCGCCAGTCAGGAAACCAGCAATTTGGGCACTGTTGAAATAGGGTTGAATGGCCACCGCTTCTTTTTGGCTGACAATCGCCAGCGTTATCAGTTCCGGCTGGTTCGGACTAACTTGTTCGAGCCAGCCCCCCCGAATGGTCGGGGATGAGTCGCTAACCAGCAAAACGTAGTCAAAGTCATCCAGCCTTGGTTTTCATCGGATAGTGTCGAATGCGATGCTGCCTGTGACTCCGAATTAGCCTCAAGTGCCAAATTCAGCATGGCGAACTGCCCACCCATTAAATAAACAGGCGCCTGCGGGTCTTCCACTCCCGCTTTTTGGTACAAACTTGCCGACAGCCAAAGGCTGTCCATGCGCGTGGCAACCGCCTGCCAGCTGGCACCTTGCGCTTCGATGGCTCGAAGAGCCGAACTTGCCAGTGGCTCAAGCTCCGTCGCGCTTGCCGCGGAATAATCCAAAACGATGAGAACCTGTTTCGTTTCCGAGAGAGCATCTAAATGTATATCAAAGCGGTTTTCGCCACGACAAAACCCGCGGGCACAGAATCGGTCTTATGGCGGGGGGGAATGACGATAATAGCAAGCAGTAAAACGAATATAAATACCAGCCCAACAATCAGGCGGCTTAGGTCCTTTTTCTTCGGTTTGCTTTCTGTGGCATTTGGAATCGGCTGCCCTTCCGAAGCAATCATTGATTTTAACAGCGCGACTTTCTCATGCTGTCCGCGCAGAATGACCAGGTCTTGCAGAATAGCCTCTTTTTCTTCTTCTCTTAGGCGTTTTTGGCGCTGGCGTCTGGCTCGGTCTGGGCAGGTTCTGTCGTCACTGCTTTGGTATCAAAGACTTCATCAGGCTTGAGTTTCGGTTCGCCAACAATCACAAAGCCGGTATGCTCGCTAAGGGTATCAGCTGAATCTTTTCAGCATCTCCCGCTCCGCTTGGTGTATCCTGTGAATCGCCAGTTTTCGCCCCCCCATCGGATGCGTCGCTTTCCAGGCTCAAGAGATCCTCATCATCTTCGGGGATATTATGCTCAATCTTAGGCTCTTCCGTTTCCTCTGGACTATCCTCGGATTCTTCTTCTGTTTCAGTATCGTCAAAAAGTAAAGCGGGTGTATAGTCATCACCCAGTCTTGTACGACGTAAATCCTCAAGCGCCTCATCGGTCCACTCATCGACGACGCTTTCTTCTTCAAGCATTTCCTCATCCTGGGGATTCAACGCCCGAATACGCCGCAACCACTCCGGCACGCCTTGCTCATCCAGCGGACTGGGACGCAGACGCTCAGCGCGTTTGGCCTTTTCGCGCTGGGTTTTCTCGCGCACAGTTTCAATCCAGTCCTGATACTGACTTTCAGAGTCGTCTTTTTCCTCCCCCCCGTCCACCATATCCTGCATGCTTTGAATACCCTTGGTCAGCTCACCAGTAGCATCTTCTTCCGCCCGCGCGCGCTGGCGCACACGTTGCAACCAGTCAGGCACGTCTTCGGTATCAGCATCATCTTCGGCTTTGGCAGGCTCAAGTTCAGGCTCATCATCAGGCAACAAACCCGCGCCTGACTGCATTTCATCCAGCACAAAAGGCAAAGTCGCCGCGCTCTCTTCCAGGGCATCATCAGGAAGGTCAATTTGCCCTTCAAAACTGAACATCTCATCCAGCGCGCTGCCACAATGCACACAATGCGTCATGTACGCCAGATTCTCTTTGCCACATTTGGGACAAGTTTGCATATTTAAGCCGTCAGTCATCGTAAGGCCTTTCTGCGCCAATCAGCACGCGCATGCCCATCAAAATCGCGCCCAAAGTCACGCCAATCAGTAAGCCACGCGCGCCAATCATCGGCAATCCTTCAACTGCTGGATAACACGTTGCAAAGGCGGATAATCAATCGCTTGCAAAACGCCCAGTCCCAAAAACAAAAAAACCAGGGCGCTAACCGCGAAAGAAATCGTCAGCGCGTTCCAGCCGCGTTGATAAAAGAACTTAAGGCTCAAACTTGCCAAAACAATCGCTACCAGGCCCAAAAGCGCGCTCTCCAGCGGACGCATAATGCCGGCAATCCACTTTAGAAAAGTGGGATTATCCACGCCAAATAAAAAACCAGCGATTAAGGTAATCAAAAAGGCACTCACCGCGACCAAACTGTAAATAAAACCCTGTCTGCCACGCGCGATATAGCCGATGTGCGTGAACAGCAAACGCGCCAGCACCACCAAAAGTGCCACGCTCGAAAGCACAATCGCCCAGTTTAGCACCACACTCAGCCAGCCACCCAGGCTCTCGCGAAAGAAGATGCCCGCCATCACAAAAAGCGCGGTGACGGTTGCCACGATTAAAGGCACAATCTTCTTCATGGCAAAACCCCCAAGAGTTGCAACAGAATCGCCACCAGCAGGCCCGCAATAATTAAACCTCGCGCGATTTTAAGGCAGATTAGCGTCGCTTTAAGGCCCGCTTTTTCACGCGGACGGGTGGATTGACTCATAAAAGTTTCTTCGCCCAAAGCGCTTTGTGGGTCAATAAAGTGCGCCGTGGCCTGTCCGGAAAGTGAACTGCTCGCCATAATCGCGTCCAGGTCATGACGTTTGGCAGCGTCAAGTGCAAGAATAAGCTCAGGGCTCAGCTCGCCCTGCATCAGCAAGGCACTCAGGTTTGGCCGGCTCAATTCCGGGATAAGTCCCGCCAAATACGCGTAACTGCCAATACCCGCCAGACCGCTACTATCAAGCTTATAAAGTTCTGGCATATCCGCGGTGTGATAAATGCCGGCATTTAATTGTTGGCTAAGCGCTACCAAGTTGCCATCGCCCGCCACCGTTTTGGGTGGCAGGTCGCTGTGCAAACTGTGCCGAAAAACGTGCGCCTGGGTCTGCAAACCCGCCAGTCCAGCCAGTGAACCTACCTGCGCGCCGGCACCTTCGCTTGTGCCAACCAGCACACCCTCACCGCGTTCTGAACTGCGGTGCAGGATGGCATCCAGGCGAGTGTTTTCTTTGGCTGAGGCTTTATTTTGCGCTGCTTTGCGCGCGCGATGAAATAGCTGATGATAAAAATGAGAAACAAACCGGCTAAAGTGCCGTAGGCAAGCCAGTCATTCAGACTTAATTCAGGCATTTCGCCCCCCCGTTGCTTTAGATATACACCGCATTGCATATCTGTTTTTCCATGGATAAAGTATAGCATGATTATGCCTGGCTACACAAAAATATTTCCGTAATGTAAATTATGGGTATTGCTATTTAACTTTGCTCATCAGCGCTTGCAGGCGACACGTCATAGACACCGTATGATTCCCACAAACGCGGACTGCGACTCTGCACAACTCGCAAGTAATCCTCATAACTCACGCTCGTGTCCCATGCGCCCACGCGTTCACCTTCATGTCGATTAACGCCGGCATAAGTCAGGCTGGAATCCTCATAACGCTTAAACTTCCAAATAGCATCATTCATCAACGGACCATTAAACACACCCAACGACACCAACAAATCAAAATCATTCACGCCCAAGCCCGTAACACGTCTAAACAAGCCTGTTTCGACATTGCGGATGATTTCTTTTAAACTATGTTCCCGGTAGTCGGTCAGATACATAAAAATGGGTAAGCGTGTGGCTAACTTGATTAACTTCTCTTGAATTTGCTTGCGCAAACTCTTAAATTCCTTTTCTTCCTCTGAAAGCTCCTTACGTTGCGCTTTGCTGAGTGTGTCTCCCTGTTCTTTTTTTAGCCTTCTTTACCGCTTCAGATTTGTTAATAATCGTCTCAATATCCTGATTAAGCTCCTAAAACCTTCAATGCGCATCAAGGCATCCATCGCCTCCTGATTAGCCATTAGCCTGCCTAGAGTTAAATTATCCACGTTCACCAAAGCGCGCTTTCCCAACGCCTGGCCAGCAAGGTTGCCGTTGTACCTGAAAGCGCCATATCCAGCACCCCCCAGCAGCATCAATGCGTTTCATCGTACTGCCGTCATACGCCAAAATGGGCAAAAAGCGAATAAACTCCCCCCCAACTTTCACTTCCGGATTGCTCTCTTCAACATTCAACTGCACGCTGTAATCCGCAATCTGTTTCAAAGCGCGGTCAATGGCAAAGTCAAAAACATAACAAACTTCTTTAATAATCTCGCTTTTACCATCTTCACCTTTAATCACCCACGGACTTTGTACACGAAAAGCGGCCTGAAAATAAGTTTCCGGGCTTTTCAGATTCCGCAACATAAAGATGCCCGTCCAAGGCCTTATCGTCACGCCAGTGGTCAGCTTGCCACAACTCAGTGTAATGGTTTTGCTTTCCAGCGGATTAGCCATTGACTTCTTAACCGGTTCAACCGCTGCCAGACCTACCCCCCCGCGCGGTACCAGCTGCCACATTCACAGTGTAATCATGATAAAAGATGTTCTGGCGTTGTTTCAGCAAATTAGCCATCGCGTAGCACGCGCTCACATTCGGCATAAACCACAAAGTGTGTGTAAGAACGCTCAACAAACGACTGTCCGAATACGGCAAGGCTGGCTTGCCCCAACCAAGTTTCAGGTCATCCGTCGCGGCTGGCATATAAGCACCCCGAATCAAGTCCAGCCACTTTTGAACGTAATCCTCATACACAAAGCGCGCGTTTCATACTCACCCTCAGCAGAAAAGAAAACGTTCAGGTCAAACTCATTAAACTCACCTTCTTCAGCAACACGTGTAATTTCAGCGGGCAAACGATAAGTCATCAGCACCATTTGCGGCAAACTGGCATAAGGGTTGTCAGGACGATTGCCCCCCCAGTCCTCTTTCGCGCTTTGTTCGTCCGAATAGGTCCAGCTAAAAATCTGTTCTTCAATAAACTCACCCGAACCCAAAGCCCTAAAGGGTGTACCGGATAGAAACAGATAGTGGTAACTGGTTATCGGCAAAAACTTTCGTCCATCGCGTTGCCGGCTTCGTCTTTTGGTAAGCTTCGCTGTCAAATCGACATCATCTTCATCCTGGTCCGCGAAAAGTTTGCGGGCGTTATCGCGCCAAGCACCAAAGTGGTACTCGTCAAAAATGACCAAATCCCAGTTGGTGGTGTGCACCCATTCATTTTTGGCTTTGATTCTTCCACCTGCTTCAGTCCCTAAATAATCCTGAAACGAACCAAAACACACAATCGGACGGCTTAAATCAGCCTTCTCATATGTGAGTTCAGTCGTTCGGCTGATAAACTGCCAGCCCTCAAAGTCAACATGGTGTAACAAATCTTCTTCCCAGGCGCTTTCCACCGCAGGTTTAAAGGTTAAGACCAAAATCTTTTTCATCTCCATTTTTTTTGGCCAACTGATAAGCCGCGAAGGTTTTACCAAAGCGCATTTTGGCGTTCCAAAGAAATTTTGGCGACGCACTGGTTGATGAATCTTCCCAGACGGACTGAAAGTACGCCATTGTTTTACGCACAGCGGCTTCCTGTTCAGGGCGCATTGAAAATCAAGGCTGCGCATTTCCAGGTTTTCTTTACGGTCCCGCACACTGATATAAGCCGCCTTGAGTTGCTCCACACTGATGCTGAACCATTCACCTGCTTCGTGTTGCATTTGCATGCGGTGTAAAGCAGCAAAAACATCATAATCATTAAAACCCGTGCCATCATTACGCATGGCAGGCTCTTCAAAAACGATGGTGTAAGGTTTTGTTCCGGGACGCACCACAGGATACTGTTCCGCTACACGTTCCTCTGCAGTCCGGGTGGTGTAACCAATCTTTAGCATACCCGCATAAGCGGGATTGTTATCCGTGTAGGCATAAATAACCGGTTTTGATTTGGATCGCTCGGGAAATAATTCGGTGCTCATTTTAACTTTCTTCCAGATCCATGGGTTTAATCATTGATTCAATGAAATCAATTTCATCTTCTGTCAGCTCATATTTGGCATAAAGTTCTTCATCTGTCCATATTTTTCCCCCCCATGATTGTTGAGGCACATATTGAAAAACACCTCTTGATAAATTAATTGATGACATTGAAATCAAGGTCAACAAGCGAACAAACTTTGTGGTTAGATAATTAAGCAAGTTTTTTTGCTTCCAACTTGTTTGAGAAAGAACCAATAACAAAATAAGAATGTGTGCATACTTCACCAGGCTCAAGTACTTTTATTGAAGAAGTCAATACTCGATACCTGCCATCGGAACCTGGTTCGCCAGCATGCTCGGAGCTCGTTTTACTCACTAAAACTTTGTACACATCTATTAAATCCAAACCGCTAGAAACTTCAGATCTAGAAATATATGAGACACCTTCGCTTGAATGCAACTTTAAATCGCCATCTTTCTCTGTTGAAACACCTCGGTAATCAGTAGATAAACCGAACGGAAATAGAGGGCTTGCTAACTCTGACAATGGTGGTTCTCCAATTGATTTAATTTTCCTAATTATTTCGACAGCTTCATTGTAGCGAATAAAAACCCCCCCATGCTCGCTGAGATTTCTTACCATTTCAAATGTCTTACCGCCTCGATTAGAAACAAATTTGCAGAGGCCATCATGCTCTCTCTCTCTTAGAAAGTAGCAGACACCTCCACTAATACTCGATTGAGGAAAGCAATCTTTAGCATTAATAAAATCTACTAGAACTGATATGCTTTTATCATTAAGCATTTTATCTCTAAAGCCATCCAGTCCCATACCTCCCGCAAACCAGCGTGATGGAATAATCATCGAGAGATATCGAGGATTCAATTTTATAGCTTGTTCAATAAACAATGGATAAATCGGCTTAGCTTGACGACCAGCACCACCTGTACTCAAGTGATATGGTGGATTTCCAATGATAACGTCAAATCTCATATTAAATAACTCCTCAGGATTATCGCGGTGAATAAAGGCATAAGCGTGGCTTTCCAGTTCCGGGTCGCGGTCATATTCATTCTGAGATGCGCCACAATACTGACAGCGCCCATCTTTCCAGACATGGCGAATATTCTTATAATAAATATTGCCATTCGCCCGCTCTTTGGGGGAACTGACTCACCGAATACCGCCCACTGGGATACTTGGTGCAATACAAACTGCGCTTGGTGAGTAAATCAGTAAGTTCAGTGATGGCAACACCATAAAGCTGTTTTTGATAAATGTGGTCAATCCGCTCTTGCAAATCGGGAATTTGGCTTTCAAGCCCTTTTAGCAGACGTTTGGCAATTTCGCGCAGAAAAACACCGCTTTTCGTGGCTGGGTCCAGAAATTTTGCCTCGGGGGGGTCGCTCCATAGCTCCTCTGGCAGTAAATCCAGCATTTGCCTGGCAACTTTAGGCGGGGTAAAAATTTCATCACTGCTCAGGTTCGCCAAACAATCTAGTACATCGGGACTGTGAAGAGTTTGATAGTTCGTCTTTAGCATCTCATCTTATAGTTTTTCATCATAAATTCTTTCATGGAAAGGTCCAGGAACCCAAGGGATTCCATAAAGTAAGAGGTTCATTTTTCAAACATTAATACTTTTTTTTAGCAACAAATTGATGTTCAAGATAGTGTGCAATTTGCTGACCTTCCAAGGCAGGCTCTTCTCTAGTTATCTTTAACAAGTTTTCCCTTTGAATTGTACCTATCTGAACATTTTTTTTCATGTGCGGTTCGGTTTCTAAGATCCCTCAGCTTATCGCCCCAAAGAGTAGATTTTTCATCAAAAGGATTACATATTTGGGTAACAATATACTGATATGTCATTATTACCCGTTCGCTTTCTGAACGTTCTAATTCATTTAGGATTTTACGAAGCCCCCTTATGCTTAGGCTCTTTTCGCAGACAAAAATAATAAATGTAATTGAGATAATATTCTAATGATGCATATGCAAGAAGTAAATACTGGTCCAATAGTACCTGATGAAGAAACATATCATTATCTCTATCAATTTTTATATCAGCAATGTAAGCAGAACAATAATCCTTTGTGTTTCTTATTGAATGAAAAAAAACTCAAGTGTAAAATAGGCAGCTGCATCCCGATATAAGACAAGCTCCAATAATTCATCGCATCGTTGAATATACTCAGAATCGTAAATGTTATTTCGTTCAAAGAATAGCTTTTGAGCATAGATTATTTTAGGCTTAAAAGACGGGTTAACAGTATCAAATTCTTTCTTTGCAGCCAAAAGACCCAAATACATATCGGGATAGTTCTCACACAATCTATCCATAATTTTGCACCTCGCGGTAATCCATCAGCGGAAATTCACGGAAAGGCTGCGGAATGTACTGTCCCAGGTCGGCATCATATTCCCAGCCATCCATAAAGATCGTCATTTGCTGTTCGCTGGCATCCAAAAGCTGGCTGAGATGAAAATCGCGCCGTTGAACCAAATTACCCGTCACCAGGGACCATTCCGAAAAAGCAATCGGCTCACCTTTGGCATCTTTGAGTGTCAGCGCGTCGCCACATAAAATGTTCCGTTCCAGGACATAGCGTGCCACCTGTCGAAAATCATCTGAGGCATCCTTTTTACAAACCCTGGTATAGGCTTGGTCTAAAATGCCAAAAAGGCGCGCGCGACATTCTTTGGCGTTGTCTTCAAGCAATTCCACGCCATAAATACTGCTAAGGGCGAGAAAGGCGTAACGCTCAAAATCAGCTGGGTGTTTGCCATAGCGGGCTTTGACCACAGCAAGTTTCCGGCGCAAAATTTCTGCCAAGAAATTACCCGTGCCACAAGCCGGCTCAAAAAAAACGACTTTCAATGCGCTCGGTTTCGTGTTTGACGAGGTCCAGCATGGCATTAACTTCCCGCTCGGCAGTAAAGACTTCGCCATGATCGGCGACTCGTTGTTTTGATTTAACCTGGTCGATGCCGTTTTCCATTCGCCTCCGATGCTTTCGTTTTTATAATTATACCCTGTGCTAAGGCAACTTTCGCAAAACAAAAAAAACTTGGTTCCATTCGCGGTGCGTTATAGGATTAATATTTTCATCACCCCTGTAGCATAAAAATTGAACTCCGGGCAGGTTTTGCCCAGAGTTCAGTAAAAGAGATTAGCCAGTTGGCCCGAAGGGATTAGACTGATGTCAGGAACAAAGCTGTCATAATCACCACATCTTGCAGGAAGTGAATCAGCCAGGCCCAAAAGAAACCCTTGGTTTCGTGAATACTTTTCGACAAAAACCAGCCGATAAATGCGGCCATAATCACACCCGGTATCTTCCCGGGTGTGCCAAAATAATGAACGCCACCGAAAATAACCGCCGACAGCGCCTTGGAAATATAAGGGTTGAGATCGTGGTATTCCACAATGCTGGCAAAGGTGTGACGGAAGGTGACTTCTTCAACAAAACTGTTTGTGAGAGCAAACAATACAATCACCAGAAAATTCACCAAACTAAGGCTTTGGATGACCCCTCTTCGGTAAACCTGAAAATAGATGACCACCGCTGTAACGACCGTGATAATGATGGCGACGGTTAAACCGCCTTTTTTTCCAGGTATCTTTGTTGTTTTTCGTAATCCCGAGCCACGGTTCTGGCATAACTTCGCCATCGATTCGTGTGATGTTTAAGAGTCGAATAGATTGAAACCTGGTTTGCAAGCCAGTGATTAAGATAAGCACAAAACTCATGACAAGCGTAGTTGCCTGATAAGCAAACACTCTGTTGAGATAATTTGTTTCGAACCAGTTGACAGTGAAAAGCGAGTTGTTCATTAGATAAACAATACCCGCTACCATTAATCCCACTACTAAAAGAGTGATGGCAAGATTGATATAAGCTTTTTCATAGTGCTTCCTCGATTATTTTTATAGATTTTTTTAGCCACTCAACAGTGACCTCGTTTTGCATGATTCCATAATCCAAAGCGAGGTCAAATGAGAGATTATTGACTTTAGTTAAAACAGTTTCCTTTATTTGAGAATAGACTTGTCTTTGCGCGAGCAGGTCATTGAGAACATTTTGCAAATCTTCCAGCAGTGCCGGATAGTCGTCGCGATGACTGACAAACAACTTTAGCAGGAGTTCATCCCGGTAAATGGTTGAATATTGATGATTTGCCAGCCATTCTGATAAGGCTTCTTTGCCTAAAGGTGTAATTTCGTAAACAGCCTTGTTTCTGCTTCCTGTTTCCGGCAATTTTTGAATGAGTTTTTCATCAGCAAGAACTTTCAAAGTCCGGTGAACATTGCTGTAAGACTCATTCCAAAAGAAGCCGATGTAGTCTTTCGCGAATTTTGCCAGATCGTATGCTGACATCTTTCTTATATTTAGCAAACCTAACAATGCAAATTTTGTAGACATAGTTTTCTCCTGTTGACCAAGATTCTAACCTATCTATTAGATACATCAAAGCCGATGTATAAGCTTTTCTTTTTTTATTTTTGCTTGACACAAATAAATGCTGGACGAATAGCTTAGCAGCAATTCTCATTTCACATGGGGGGCATGGTCAGGAGACCATCCCCGAACGCTGGTTTCTATCAGAAGTTCTCTCGTGGTCTCCCGACCACGAAGAAAACAATTTCCATACTGAGAATTGCTGATATCTTAGATTTGCCCTTGACGTCTTGAACAATGTTCAGTATACTAAACTTGAACAACGTTCAAGACGGAGAAAATATGGAAGATAACAAGCAAACAAACCAGGATCTAAAGGAACAAATCATCAACGCGACCATAGCATTGATTGAGAATTCAGATGGCTTGATAGAAAACATCACTATCCGCGCCATCGCCCAAAAAGCGAATGTAGCCGTTGGACTTATCAACTACCATTTCGAATCGAAAAAGAACTTAATCGAAGTCTGCGTTCAGCGAATCATTTCGCACGTTATGGCAACTTTTCCCAAAAATGCAGAAGTGGAAAGCGCACCGACCCTGATGACGAACCCGAATCAGAGATGCCATCATTCACTGCCAGGGTTTTTGACTTTCTGTTAAATCATCCGGAGATTGCCAGGATATCCATACTTGCTGATCTCTCAGAACCAAACATCGCCAGTAACTCATCTGTAAGTTACAGGGCTATTCTAAAAGGCTTGCCAGAGACAGAAGATAAAAAGTCGGAAAAAAATCAAAAGAATAAAGGCTTTTATGCTTTTATCGACCATTCATTCCGCGTTTTTAAACCGTCAAATCAGCACCGAACTTCTTCACTTGAACCTGAACAACAAGGACGATTACAGCGACTTTCTCCGCCTGGTGACAGAAATTCTGAATATCCCATAACTGATTTTGAAATAAACGCCATTGCTTAAACCGGCAAGAACAAAAAGGAGTAAGTAAAATGACAAAAGCAAAAGGAAAGGCAAGGAACAAAATGATGAAATGGTTTGCATTAGGGCTTTTAGCGATCGTCGTCTCATATTTTGCCATTCAAGGCATTCGCTGCATTTATGGATTTAATCAGGCGAAAAGCAAACTAAGCACTTACGATGTAAAGGTGGCAAACTTATCCTATGGCGCCATGACTTACCTTGATGAAGGCGAAGGCGAAGTCATACTATCCGTGCATGGTCTTTTGGTGGCTACGATCAGGCTTATGAGAATGTGATAGCCAGGAGCAGCAAAAACCGTGTGCTTGCCCATCGCGCTTTGGCTATCTTGGGTCCGACATCAAAGGCGAGGGCAACCCTAAAGATCAGGCTGATGCCTATATAGAACTGCTTGATTATCTTGGCATAGAACAAGTCTTTATTTTGGGCACATCCGCGGGTGGCACGCCTGCCATTCGCTTCGCGCTGGATTATCCAGAACGCGTCAAAGGCTTGATTTTATATTGTTCAGCGATGCCCGTAACTGAAAAACCAGAAAGCTTTATTGAATACCAGGCACCACCGGAACCATTTTTGTCGGACTATGCTATGTATCTCATCAGTCCCCCCCTGATGCCTCCATTGTTGGGCATGCCCGCTTCAACAGTCAAAATCATTCAGCCCATCGTGGAAAGAAAAGCAGGCGCTATCATAGACGGCAAACTGACCAACCCAGACATGGAAAGACATTTTGAAGACTATCCCATTGAAGAACTAAAGGTACCTGTCCTGATTCTGCATTCCGAAGACGACCCCATCGCCAGTTTCGAGAAAGTCAAAAACGCCCAGCACCGTTTTCCTGATCTTACCCTGGTCACTTTCCCAGATGGCGGTCACATGATGACAGGCCACAGCCAGGAAATCGACCAGGTGCTGGATGATTTTCTCAATCGACACAGATAGGATGTAGACTGCGATAGCAAGTGCCAAACAGCTGTAACAACTTGTTAGCTGTTTTTCCTGATTATGCCACTCTGGCTTGAAATTATTTATCCGAAACAGCCTAAAAATACAGCCATCAAATGCTGTTTTTTTTACAAAATCATCAATCAACTGATTGACAATCTCCGGCTGGTCGGTGTTGGAGTTATGGCCTGCGTCTTTGATCCATTCGATGGGAATACCCGTTTCCTTGTGCCAGGCCTTGTTGTACCGGATAAACAAGCCCAACTTGTCTTTTTCACCACAAATCAACAAAGCCGGACATGGGATGCCGTAAGCAAAATCCGCCTCCATCGTTTCGCCAAGAATACGCGTGCCATGTTCCATTACCTGAGTAAGCCACTTTTCATTGCCCTTGTAGTCCTGCATCATTTCTTTCACTAATTGTCTGCCATATGCCGATTCCGCGAGACCGATGGCTGACACATTAGTTATCATCTCCCATGAGGCAGAAGGAGAGCCGAAATTCATCCTTTTGATTAACGCAATTTCCCCCCCAGGAGTCATATAGCGTTTTTGTGCCGGGCCTGAATCAATCGCCACAAAGCCTTTTATTTTCTCGGGATACAATTCCGCGTAGGCTTGCCCCCCAGATAGCCACCAATGGAATGCCCTACAATGACTGGCTTGCTTATCTTTTCCTGTTCGAGTATTTCGTTTAGCCATCTTGCCTTGCCCATCATGTCGAAATTGAATTCAAATGGCCACGAAGCACCATGCCCGGGCGCGTCCCAGGCTAAGACATTGTATTTGCCTTTGAAGTATTCAATTTGTTTATCAAACAATCTGTGGGTTAGGGTCAATCCTGGGAGAAAGACCAGGGTTATTACGTCGTCATCAATGATATTAATCCAGTAATGGATATTACCTGATGCTGTTTTGTATGCTTTTTCTTTCATCTGAACACCTCTGAGAAACTACTTATCTGATAAATGCTTTTGCATATAATCTTGCTTTTATTATACTCCCCCCCGCTGTCCCGACTTTCGTCTAAGATAACATGCGATGGGTGTAAACAATTCATAATGAATATAAAAATTCGTGGTCAGGAGACCACGAGCGAACATCTTTTAATATTAGGACGTGGCCTTGCGACCACGTCCACACTCAGCTATTTTTTATTAGCCATGTATCGCGCGGTCCATCGCGCCCAGCGCCGCTTCCAAAACCGCTTCGGACAGCGTGGGATGGATATGCACCGCCCGCGTCACGTCTTCAACACATAAATCGTTTGCCTGTGCCAAAACCAGCTCGGGGGGGATAAGTTCAGACGCTTCGGGTCCGACAATCGAAGCACCCAAAAGCTTGCCATCACTGGCATCGGTGAGCACCTTGGCATAACCGGCGTAATCGCCATGACCCAACGCCTTGCCATTTGCCATAAAGGGGGGGAATTTGCCCACCTTGAGATCAAAACCGGCTTCTTTTGCCTGGTCTTCGGTAAAGCCAAACGACGCGACCTGTGGCGTGGTGAATGTAGCGCGTGGAATCATGCGGTAGTCCAAAACCGGCGTATCCAAACCGGCGATAGCTTCTGCGGCGATAGCCGCTTGCGCTGAGGCAGTATGCGCCAAGAGCAGCTTGCCGGTCAGGTCACCAATCGCCCAGATGCCAGGCACGCTGGTCGCCATTCGCTCGTCAATTTCCACAAAGCCCCCCCGTCTGTTTACTGCCACGCCGACTTCTTCAAGCCCCCCCAGGTTTTGCGAGTTGGGTCTAAAACCAACCGCCACCAGGGTCACATCCGCGCTGAGCGTTTCTTCGCCTTTTTCGCTTTCCAAAAGTACGTCCGTGCCGGTTTCGGTCTTGGTCACCGATTTAACCTTCGTGCCGGCATGCACCTTGACACCTCGCTTGCGGAAAGCCTTTGCCAGTTCACTGGCAGCCTCATCGTCTTCGTTGGGCAGGATATGGGGGGGCAACATTTCAACCACATGCACATCCACGCCATAGCCACTCCACACAGTAGCAAATTCAACTCCGATGGCACCGCCACCGATAATGACCGCGCTTTCGGGCAGTTTGTCGAGCATAATCGCCTGGGCGTAATCGAGCACCTTTTCACCATCGGGTTCCATGCCGGGGATAACCATGGCATGCGCACCCGTTGCCAAAATGATGTTATCGGCTTTTAGCGTCAGCGTTTCGCCATCTTCCGCCTGAACCTGCACCGTGTCTTTGGCAGCCAGTTTGGCGCTGCCCATGATGACTTCAATATCGTTCTTTTTCATCAAAAAGCTGATGCCCCCGGGTAAGACGGTTGCTCACCGAACGACTGCGCTTGTGCGCTTCGCTGTAATCCAGTTCGAGATTATCGAATTTAATGCCGAAAGTTTTGGCTTCTTTGCGCAGAAGATGCGCCAACTCAGCGTTGCGCAAAAGAGCCTTTGAAGGCACACAGCCCACGTTCAGACACACACCACCCAGCCATTTTTCTCAACGATGGCGGTTTTAAAGCCCAGTTGCGACGCGCGAATGGCAGCCACATAGCCACCTGGCCCCGCGCCGATTACGATTACGTCAAATGTTTTCATTGATTCCTCTCCAGTTGTATTTTCTAATAGCCATACGCGGCAGCAAGAGAATCGTCATTGTCGATCCAATCCTGCACGTCGATTTTTCTGTATTCATCATAATTATCGCGAATGTAGACGGTCTTAATCCCAGCGTTAATAATGACCCGCTTGCACATGGCGCAAGGCATGGCTTTTTCAACATAATTGTTATTATCTTGCAGATCAATGCCAGTGAGATACAAGGAACTGCCCAGCATACGGTCGCGGGACGCGCTGATTATCGCGTTTTGCTCAGCATGCACACTGCGGCACAGTTCATAGCGTTCGCCACGTGGCACCTTGAGTTGTTCCCGCCGACAGATGCCCATGTCGATACAGTTTTGCGTCCGCGTGGCGCGCCAACGTAACCCGTTGAGACCACTTCATCGTTCTTCACAATGACCGCGCCATAGCGCTTGCGAATGCAGGTGCTGCGTTTGCCAACCACTTCGGCCATGTCGAGATAATAATTTACTTTATCACGTCGTTTGAACTCAAATTCCATCTTCACTCCGCTTGTTTTGTAATGATAGACTTATTATAGACCAAACGGAAACATAATTTCAGAATATGTCCAACTACGTTATTTCCCCCCCAGCAACTGAAATGATGCCAGATGTATAAAAAAAAGACCCATCCCCCCCTTTAATCCCCCCCCTCCTCTCGCGTCGCGAAATGACCGTTTATTCTCAAATAATTTGTATACCGCGACGCTGGTTGGGGGAATGCTTTCGCTAACATTCAGAATACTCATCCCTGACAGACATTTAAAGTTCAGTTGCCCGGGCCCGCCTTGCGATGCCCCCCCGCGTAAATGCTACACTTAAGCCATCTATAACACAGTCAGCTGGAGGAAATTATGCCAAAAATGCTTTATTTGCTGGACGGACACGCCATCGCCTATCGCAATTACTTCGCGCTTACCAGTGGTGGCACAACCCGCTTTGCCACAACCGACGGCGAACCCACCGCGGGCGTTTTTGGCTTTGCCAGTACATTGCTGAAAATCCTCGAACAAGACGAACCTGATTATCTCGCTATCGCCTTTGACAAAGGCAGAACTTTCCGCGATGACCTGTATGAAGAGTACAAAGCCACCCGCGAGAAAATGCCCGATGATCTGCGTTCGCAAATTGAACGCATCAAGGAAATGATTGACCTGCTCAAAATCCCCCGTCTTGAGCTGGATAATTACGAAGCGGATGACATCATCGGCAGTCTTGCCACCTGGGCAGCCAACGAAGAAGGCTTGGGCGTCAAAATCATCACCGGCGACCGCGACCTTTTGCAACTGGTTACTGAGCGTATTGTCGTCAACCTGCCCGAAGGACGGGGGGGAGCTAAAGACAAAGACTACTTCCCTGAAGACGTTGTTGAACGCATGGGTGTTAAACCCGAACAGGTGGTTGACCTGAAAGCCTTAATGGGCGACAGTTCCGACAATATCCCCCCCGGCGTGCGTGGCGTTGGGCCCAAAACGGCCACCAAATTGCTGGAAAGCTATGGCACCCTGGATGGTGTTTACGAGCATGTGGACGAGATAAAGGGTAAAGTGGGCCAAAACATTGCCGAACAAAAGAGCAAGCCTATCTCAGCCAAACGCTGGCGCGCATCGTGGTAGATTTGCCCGTACGACTGGACCTTGAGCAAGCCGCTTGCGAAATTTTGAACCGGTTGCGGCGGAAGGCCTTTTAGAGAGCTGGAATTCCGCACGCTTATCCGTCGTTTGCAAAAACTGAGCGAACGCTACGCGCCCGCCCAAGCCCAAACCCCCCCGCAGACAATCACACCTGAGACAAACAGCTTCAACCTGGTGCAAGGTGGTTTGTTTGGCGATGAGCCCCTGGATACACCAGACGCTTTAATCAGCATAGAAGAAATCAAAACCGACTTTGAAACCGTCATCGTTGACACACCCCAAAAGCTTGTCCAGGCGATAAAGGACCTTTCAGCTTACGACACCCTGGCATTCGACACCGAAACCAGCAATTTAGACCCCCCCGTTTCTGCTGATTTGGTGGGCTTTTCCCTGGCTGCCAGCCCGGAAAAGGCTATTACTTCCCGGTTGGGCACCGTGCTGGCAAACAACTTAGCCTTGATGAACTTAAAAATGCTGTTCAACCTTTACTTAGCAACCCCAAAATCGCCAAAGTCGCCCATCACGCCAAATTTGACCTAATCGTGCTTCGCCAGTCTGGCTTTGAAATAAATCCAATTCGTTTCGACACGATGATTGCGGAATGGCTTATCAATCCTGATTCGCGCAATCTGGGTCTCAAAACGCTGGCCTGGGTGCGCCTGGGCGTTGAAATGACCCCCATCGAAGACCTCATCGGCAAGGGCAAAACCAACTCAGCATGGCAGATTTACCCATTGCGCGTGTCGCGCCCTATGCCACCGCGGACGCGGTGATGACCCTGCGCTTGATGCCCATTCTCAAAGCCGACCTCAAAGAACGTAACGCTGAGAAACTGATGGACGATTTGGAAATCAAACTCGTCCCCCGTTCTGGCACAAATGGAAGAATATGGCGTTTTGCTTGACGCGCCTTTCTTTGAAGATTTCAACAAAGAACTCACTGAAATGATTTTCGCGCTTGAAGAAGATATCTACCGCCTGGCTGGCACCCGCTTTAACATTAATTCCACGCAAAAGCTTTCGGATGTCCTTTTCAAGAAACTCGCCCTAGACCCGCCCGACCCGAGTCGCAAGACCAAAAGCGGTCATTATTCCACCAGCGCCGAGATTCTGGAACTCTTGCGCGATAAACACGAAATCGTGGCCAAGATTTTAGATTACCGCGAATATGCCAAATTGAAATCCACTTATGTTGAAGCCTTACCGCAACAAATCAACCCTAAACGGAAGAGTACACAGTTCTTTCAATCAGGTTGGCACGGTCACCGGGCGCATTGCCAGTCAAACCCCCCCAATCTGCAGAACATCCCCCCCACGCGCACTAACTTGGGTCAGCGTGTGCGCCAGGGTTTCATCGCCGCGCCAGGCTGGAAACTCCTGTCGGTTGACTACTCACAAGTAGAGTTGCGCATTGTGGCGCATATTGCTCAGGACCAGGCCATGATTGAAGCCTTCAAGCGAGGCCAGGACATTCACGCCACAACCGCCGCTGCCATAACCGGCACCCCCCGCTGGCTGAGGTTACACCCAAGCAGCGACGCAACGCCAAAGCAGTGAACTTTGGACTGATTTACGGCATGAGCGCTTTCGGTCTGACCCGTGGCACCGATTTAACCCTGGCAGAAGCCGAAAATTTCATCAAAGCGTATTTCAGGGAATTCCCTGGTGTAAAAGCCTGGCTGGATATGACCCGCGTGAACGCTGCCAAAACGGCTATGTGGAAACCCTGCTTGGACGGCGGCGTTACTTCCCTAATTTAGCCAAAGGGTCCAACCCACAAATGCGCCAGCGCGAAGAACGCGAAGCTATCAACGCGCCCATTCAAGGCACCGCGGCGGATATTGTAAAACTGGCCATGATTGCCCTGCCTGAAGCTTTGCGCAAGGCGGGATTAAACGCGCGCATGCTTCTGCAAGTGCACGATGAATTGATATTTGAAGTGCCGAAAGACGAACTGGAACGAACTGTACCTGTCGTCAAATCGCTTATGGAATCAGCCATGACGCTGGATGTGCCCCCTTGTCTGCGATGCCCGCGCCGGCGATAACTGGCGTGAGCTGAAGGCTGTTTAACGCGTTCGCGTTTGCTCTGACACGCGTTCGCGTTTGTAACCCTTGAATTAAAGCATTCACGGTGTGGTCGTTACTCAGAACCACACGTGAATAATTGTCCGTTTTCCCTCCCAGAATAAGACCAAAAATAAACCTATATTAACAATTAAACAAGCACCTTATTATTATGCAACCTTTCGCGAATTTGGGAAACTTTCCGACGCATCATATCATCACTATCAATCAGTTCAGCAACCTTATCGCACGCATACATTACCGTGGTATGGTCACGACCGCCCAACTCTTTGCCGATGCGCGGTAAAGAAATACCACTGTCCTCGCGTAAAAGGTACATCGCAACCTGACGGGGCAAAGCCACCTCTCTCGCGCGCGACCGTCCCGAAAGTTTCTCAGGGTCGATACCAAAGTAATCCGCCACCACATCCACAACCACATCGGGTGTCAGGCTGCTGGGCTGTGGCGCGTAGTCGGCAAGCGCGTTTTGCGCCATTTGCAAGGTGAGTTGCTTGCCGGTCAGTTCAGAAAAGCCAACACACGGTTCCAAGCACCTTCAAGTTCGCGGATATTGCTCTGAATAGTCTTGGCAATCAATTCCATAATTTCAGTTTGAACCACCCGCCCTTCTTTTTCGGCTTTGCTTTGCAAAATGGCCAGGCGCGTTTCGTAATCAGGAGCTTGCATATCCACTGTCAAGCCCCCCCATTCAAAGCGTGAGCGCAGGCGTTCTTCCAGCATACTCATCGCTTTTGGCGAACGGTCGGAGCTGATGACGATTTGCTTGTCTTGCCCGTAAAGGGTGTTGAAGGTGTGGAAAAATTCTTCCTGGGTCGATTCCTTGCCCGCAATAAACTGGATGTCATCGATAAGCAACACATCCACCCGGCGATATTTCTCGCGGAAAGCGGTAGTGGTTTTGTTGCGAATTGCGCCAACCAAATCGTTGGTAAATTCTTCAGAAGAAACATAAAGCACCGACTTACCCTGTCGCACCACAGCATTACCGATGGCGTGGAGCATATGCGTTTTGCCTAATCCCACGCCACTGTAGATGAACAGGGGGGGATTATAGGCGTTGGCGGGATGTTCGGCAACGGCCATGCTGGCAGCGTGTGCCAGGCGGTTGCCTGGTCCAACCACAAAGTTGTCGAAGCGGTATTTGGGGGGGTTCAGCTGACTGTCCTGACGGAGCGAACGATAAGTTTCCGTGGCATCAATCTGAACAGCATCTTTATCAAAACCAGCTGTAAAAAGATCTTCCGGTGCTGGTTCTTCTTCCACGGGCCTCAAAACTGGCGCGTTGTGCACTTTAAAGACCACATTAAGCTCTAATGCCATCATGCCTCGCAGTTTGTTGACCACGGTGCTTTTCAGGCGACTTTCCAGCCAGTCGCAAGCATAGGCATTGTTGGCACCGATGGTCATCGTGCTGGTCATTTCGTCCCAGCCGATAAACACACACTGCTTCACCCAGGTATCAAAAGATGCTTTGGGTAATTCATTTTTCAGTTGTGTCATCGTTGCCTTCCATGCTTGCTGAGCATCCATGGCTTTCTCCTGTGCGCCGTCACTGGCAGTCTTTGATTTTAAGGGTCGTTTAACTAGGCGCGTCAATTTCCTCTACTTTAGACGCGCTGACCGATTGAATATAAATTGTCTGGTTGTTTAAATCGGTAGCCCTATTCTAACACTTCGCGCGCAAAAAAATGTCTCTGGAAACCTTAAAAAAAATGACAATTCTTTAAGATTGTAAGACTCTTAAAACTTATGCTTTTTCTGATAAGTATTCTACTTTATACCTAACAAGCTCCCATAGCCCCCCCTATTTACAGGGTTCAAAAGCTTTTGCAACCTGAATATGTGGGGTTTTAGGTCATTTTTCGAACATTTTACCGCTTTATAAGGGGGGGTGCCTTTTAAATCACAAAAACGTTTCACGAGTTACAGAAACTGAGATAGTGATTCACAAAATGGAATCAGTACTTAACAAATACTTTACAAATGCTTAATCGTTTACAAGCCCATCATCAGCTGAGCAGACTTACGCCCAATATCAATTGCAAAATTCGTGCCACGA
>JMBX01000032.1_pt1 | contig 34559 bp, 44 predicted proteins | sample 616521 | NCBI WGS metagenome assembly JMBX01 (sample SAMN02727906, study PRJNA239997) | anaerobic digester metagenome | biome: anaerobic digester; isolation source: mesophilic anaerobic digester inoculated with municipal waste water sludge... | place: Germany: Bielefeld University, CeBiTec ...
AATTTCGTAGAAAATAGCGTTTTCAGCGCGGATGTTCTCTTCATCCATGGTGGCTGGGTCAACAAGGAGCGTTTCTTCTGGATAATGGCCTGATTTAACAACAATGAGCTGGTCGAAACGGTAGACATAGCCATCATCGCGGCGGAAAGTCATGGTAAGGGGATAAACGCCCGGTTCGGTGAGCGCATTGATGCCACCAAAAGCGATTTGCTTGCCTTCGCCCAAATCTGTAAACTGTGGCGATTGATTAACCAGTTCCGCTTCAATTTCAACGTTTGACGGACTTTGCACATGGAGCACATAGGTTTCTCCCTGGCGAAGGGGGGGCAGGTTATCAATTGAAACCGAGCCGATGCCAGGCACAGCGAGCGTGTCGCTTTGCGCGTTTGCACTGGGAATGTAGTAACTGTCCTGGGGGGGCAGGGCAAAGTTGGGGGGGTTGGTCAGCAAATTTCTGTGGCTAAGCGCCCACTGGTTTTGTCCTGATTTAATGGCAAGTTCTAAAACGTTTGCCCTTCCAGAATCGCGCTGGCAGTCGATGGGGGGGTTTCCTGGTCAACGTCAGTCAAGAATATTTCGCGCCCGATGAAAAGTTCAGATGGGCTGGTAATACGGTTCAGGCGGATGAGTTTGCTAAGTTCAACCTGACTGCGCCGGCTAAGGCTATTGATGCTGGTGCCCAAACCGACATATTCGCTGCTGAGCACGCCTTCCAAACCTGCCAAACTGGGAATTTTGATTTTGTCACCAGGGTGAAGGGTGCTATCAGGTCCGATTTGGTTGACTTGCATGATGGCTTCAAGGGTGGTGTTAAATTTTGAAGCAATCCACAAGAGCGAATCGCCCGCTTGCACAACGTATTCCGGGTAGGTTGTGGCCTGGGCCTGGGTGGGTTGAACGCCAAAAGCGCCCAAACTTATGCTTATGATAAGCAGGGAAATTAAAAGGGAAGTAAAAGCTTTATAAGCTTTTGTGCCCGTTGACTTGGTATAATCTTTCATTGAAAATAAGTTTACCATAGGCTTGAAAAGGTGTTTTATGAAGATTACAACGTTTAATGTGAATGGTATTAGGGCTATTGTCAAAAAAAGAAGGCATAGGATGGATTGAAGACCTGGATGCGGATGTGCTTGGTTTACAGGAAATTAAGGCCAAGCCTGAACAGGTGCCAGCCAAACTGAATAAGCTTCCGGGCTATAAGGTGATTTGGAATTCTGCCGAACGACCGGGCTATAGTGGTACTGCTGTTTTCTATCGCGATGAACCAAAGTCGGTGAGTTTGGGCATTGATTACCCCCCCATGTTTGATGAAGAAGGACGTGTTATTCGTCTGGAATATCCCGACTTTTTTCTTTACAACATTTATTTCCCGAACGGTGGTGAAGAAAACCGCCGTGTGCCCGAAAAATTGCAGTTTTACGCCAAACTTTTGGAAGAAACTGAAGAACTTCACAAAAGCGGGAAATTTGTGATTATTACGGGCGATTTTAATACCGCGCACCGTGAAATTGACCTTGAACACCCTGCCGCGAATTCAAAAACAACAGGCTTCTTGCCCGAAGAACGTGCCTGGATTGACAAGTATCTGGAACATAACTTTGTGGACGCCTTCAGGGAGCTTTATCCTGACCGCGAAAAAGCCTATACCTGGTGGTCTTATCGCACGGCCGCGCGATTGCGGAATGTGGGCTGGCGTTTGGACTACTATTTGATTAGCAAAGAGCTTATGCCGCGCGTACAGGATGTGATTATCCATGACGATATCATGGGCTCTGATCACTGTCCGGTGTCGCTGATATTGAAAAATTGATGTGTTACATTGAATAAAGATGACATCCTTTAAGGATAAGTGCTAATAGCAGAGAGTGGCTAAAATACGTCAATAAATTTGCGTTAAAAGCTTGATATTCACCAGATAATGGATTATTATTCCAGTAAGTGGTGAAAATATGATAAAGACAACTGCCATATTGATGGAGGAACAAAAGGAATATCGCTACCCTGCGAATAAAATTTCGCGGATGGTTTCTGAAGGAACGATTTTTCCTGTTGTTAGGGGGGGGCTTTATACAACTGATAAAAACTTTCCTGGTCAGTTTTTGGCTGCCAGTATTTACGGGCCTTCGTATTTATCATTTGATTTTGCGCTTTCGTACTGGGGGGGCTTATTCCAGAAGCTGTATACGTTTACAGTTCTGCAACTTTTGACAAGAAAAAGAAAAAGCAGTTTAAGACCGAGTTTGGCCTTTTTACTTACCGTGATGTGCCCAAAAAGGCTTACCCGCTGGGCATTCAGATTGTGAAGTCTGGTGAAAATGCCTTTTTTTTATAGCAGATTCTGAGAAAGCACTTTGTGATAAGTTATACACACTTTCTCCTGTTGCAAACCAGGATGCCTTATCGGAACTTCTTTTTTTTCGAATTTGAGATTGATGAGTCTGATTTTACCTTGATGGATTTTGGGAAAATGGCGTATTATGCCCGCTTTTACCGCACGACAAATCACAAATTACTCATTAAGATGCTGGGGAAACATAAAAACTGAATAAATTGTATTGTTAATGACAAACATAAGAGTTATTGCCAGACTTTTAGGATAAAAGTCAATTACTGTACTCTTTTTCCTTATCTTGTTTATATATACCAAATAATGCCAAGTTAAGACAAAAAAATAAATGCATTTTTAATGCGACTGGTCTTGTATCTTTCGTTAGTGAAAAGGGGGCTGATAGATAATTTGATAAACAACAAATTGTTTGAACCACAAATGGTTTTATCTACGTAAATTTCCAAGTATTTTTTTTATGTTGCCAAGATTCTGCTGATTCTTAAAACCACAGGATCTATCTTTTTACACCTTTCCATCATGGTACTTCCATCTATCTCTTCTTTCCCGTTAGTATAAATTCCATCTTTTTCCTCAACTTTACACCAACCAAAATCTTCATAGTTTAAAGGTTTCTCAAATACAACATATTCCATATTGTTCTCTTTTATAGCATCCAACATTGCCTGGTGATAATTAAAAGGCGTTGTCACTACTTCAACGTTTGCTTTTGAAAGGTTTGTTGCTGATTTTGCTGCTTTCATCACCTCACTAAACAGAGGTTTGTTTTTTTCTAAGCAGTTTAGTCAACCACGTATACATTCTTGCTGTACCTTTTGAATAAACTCTGGTTATTAATATCTGATTATCCTTATCAAGTTTAAATTTGTAATTATGCAGATAACCATATGGTGGATGTGGAAAATAGATTTTTTTATATAAGTCCGCTAAGTTCTTTCCCGATAAAACTTTAAAAAAAATTCTTTCAAGTGTGTGAATGGGGGGGATATCTGCACTCTGATATTAGAATCCAATCCTAAAGTTCCTATATACAGTCCTCTGTCTCCTTTGTTTTTTTTAAGACATTAGAGACAATCTCTTTTGTTGAACTTGTATCTATATATTGCAAACCATTGTCAATAAGCAGGGCGTCAAATTTTACGAAATTCAACGAGTCATTTTTGATTCCGTAATTGCATCGCCTACTTGCAGAATTATGGTTTTGTCTTTTATGAGTTCTGGTGGAACGTCTCCATTCACTATATGAATTTCATATTGATTTTGCTCTGGTAGCAATTGATTCCAAACTTTAAAATTTAAAGCCCCCCCTATTGCGATAGAATCTGCTGACATGTCCGTTGCTAATAAGTTTGCAAAGACACCCATTTGATGTAAACGAACTATTAGACATTTATCAGCAACACAGGCACCACTAAAAAAACGATCTGATGTGTATTGGCTTGTCTGGTGACTTAGTCTTTAGATTGGCTAAATGAATTGCCATTTCGTCAGTATATCCGATGATAGGTTCAATCGTATCTGTAATCATTACCCTACGTAAGACACCCATAACATAAGATTCGCTTTCTGTAATCCTAATCCAACTCTCAAGATTAAAGCCTACATCATGCATATTCTTCTTTAATTCTGTAGACGCTATTGCAATCATTCGGGTTGTTTCTGGTGACATTGTATATGGATAATTATCAGCAACATGGTTTTAAATTCTCTATCCCATGCTTGGTCATGAATGGAGCATTCATGAATGAATTTTGGATTAATTTCGATTCTATAACTAACTAATCCACTTTCAAACTTTTGTTCTTTCAGATTCACCATGTTGTCAATTTCCTCCATATCTTTAATGCTGATTAAAAATAACTGTAAATAAAAAGAACCACCTACACAGTATCTCACAGATTATAGGAAAAACCAAAAATTAATTAGAATTTTGGTGGTGTCCGAATGCATTTCTCTTGAAAATTGCACTTTTTGTTAATACTTGAAACTTCTTTTAGGACATTAACTTTAACAATAGAATATTTTACACCTGATAAAAAAAGCAGTCCGCATGTGGACTGCTTTTTTTTACTTTAGAATTAACTAGTTGCGCTTAATACTTAGGATAGCAACGTAGAACCAGTTCTTTTGCCGCCTTGAGTTCATCAGCGCGTTTGATGGGCGCGTGGTGAGGCGCGTTTTGAGCAATTCTGGTTGCGTGCGCGCTTCTTCGGCTATCTTGAGCATCACTTCAACGAATCTGTCGAGGGTTTCAAGATTTTCGGTTTCGGTTGGTTCAATCATCAAGGCTTCCTTCACGATGAGCGGGAAGTAATTTGTGGGTGGATGAATGCCATAGTCGATTAAGCGTTTGGCAATATCCAAAGCTTGAATACCAGGCACATCATCCCAGAAACCTTCCAGCACAAATTCGTGCATGCAACTGCGGTCGTAAGGCAATGTGTAACTGCCTTTGAGCTTTTCTTGCATGTAGTTGGCGTTGAGCACGGCTTTTTCAGCGGCGTCGCGCAAGCCTTTTGCACCGAGCATTGAAATGTAGGTAAAGGCTCTTACGTGAATTCCGAAATGACCATGGAAAGCTTTAATGCGTCCGATGGTCTTGGCGGGGGCTTACCAGTCCGTAAAGGGGTGGGTTTTCGTCATCACCTTCTTCAATGATGCCCACAACGGGGGTCAGGCAAAAAGTCGAGCAAGCGTTCAGCGACCATGACCGGACCAGAACCGGGTCCACCGCCACCGTGGGGGTGTTGAGAAAGTTTGTGCAAGTTGTAGTGCAAGATGTCGAAACCGATTTTTCCGGGTTGGGTAACACCCAAAATCGCGTTCATGTTGGCGCCATCGCCATAGACCAAACCTCCCGCATCGTGGACGATTTTGATGACTTCTTCAACGTTTTCGTCAAAGAGACCGAGCGTGTTGGGGGGGTTGGTGAGCATAAGCCCGGCCAAACGGTCATCAACGAGCGATTTCAGATTTTCGAGATCTACGTTGCCACGGGCGTCGGTTGCCAGCGGCACGATTTCGAAACCAACCATAGCAGATGTCGCAGGGTTGGTGCCGTGCGCCGAGTCGGGGGGGATGAGCATGCGCACACGCTGGTGATCACCACGGTCTTTGTGGTAGGCGTGGATCATCAGCGCGCCAACCAGTTCGCCATGCGCGCCGGCCGCGGGTTGCAATGTGGCACCCGCGAAACCGCCGATTTCGGCCAGCATTTTTGCAGTTCGTACATCAGATAGAGGTTGCCTTGTACGGTATCTTCAGGTTGCAAAGGATGTGTGTTGGCAAAACCGGAAATACGCGAGGTCGCTTCGTTGATTTTGGATTGTATTTCATCGTACAGGAGCCCAGGGGGTAGAAACCTGTATCAATGGCATGGTTGAGCTGCGAAAGGCGCGTAAAGTGGCGCACAGCTTCAAGTTCGGAAATTTCAGGGAATTTTAGTTCCTGGCGTTCAAAACCTTTTGGCAATGCCACTTCGGGCACGTCAGAGACGGGCATTTTTACGCCACGGCGACCTGGAGAGGACATTTCAAAGATGGTGGGTTCAGTCATGGTATTCCTCCTCAAGCACCGCGGTTAAGAATTCAATGTCTTCGCGGGAGATTTTTTTCAGTTACGGCTAACATGAGATGATTTTCCAGCTCAGGATAGTCTTGACCCAGGTCATAACCACCAAGGATGTCGTGTTCGCGAAGCCATTCGAGCACTTCGGCTACCGGACGTTCGGATTTGACAACAAACTCGTGGAAGAAGGGTGTATCTGCGAAGGCGCGTTGGTAACCATCGACCTGGCTAAGCTGGTCAGCAGCGAAATGTGCTTTTGGTAGCACAGGTTGGCAACTTCCTTAAAGCCTTCTTTGCCCAGGACGGTCATGTAGATGGTCGCGGCAAGGGTCATTAAACCTTGGTTGCTGCAAATATTCGAGGTTGCTTTTCCACGTCGAATGTGTTGTTCGCGCGCGGTAAGGGTGAGCACGTATGCCAGGTTGCCATCCATATCGGTTGTTTGTCCAACCAGGCGACCGGAAATTTTACGCAAGAGGTCTTCGGTTACAGCAAAATAGCCCAGGTAAGGTCCGCCATAAGACAGGGGGGGCATACCAAGTGGCTGTCCTTCACCGATGACGATATCCGCGCCGAGTTCACCAGGTGGTGTCAAAAGCGCCAACGCGGTGGGGGGGTTGGTTGCCACTGCCACAAGCGCGCCGTGTGCGTGAGCGGCTTCAATGAGGGCTTTGTAATCAACGATTCGACCGAAAAAGTCTGGATACTGCACCAGGACGAGCGCGGTATCTTTGTCAATCAGTTCGATAAACTTTGCCATGTCAGCATCGATGCCGGTTTCCTGATCATCGCCCAGGATTTGAATGTCATCATGCGGACGGAAGTAAGTGCGCATCACGGCACGGTATTGAGGATTAACCGCGCGGGAAACGAGGAACTTTTTGCGTTTTCCTCTAAAGTGACTGTCAGCCAGGATGGCGGCTTCAGCGGCGGCGGTGGCGCCGTCGTAGTGCGAGGCGTTACATACTGCCATGCCGGTGAGTTGGCAAATGAGACTTTGGAATTCAAAATCGCCTGCAGGGTTCCCTGAGAAACTTCAGGCTGATAGGGGGGGTATAAGCGGTGTACCACTCGCCACGTTGCAAAAGGTTGTCAACCGCGGCTGGAATGTAGTGGTCATAAGCACCTGCACCCAGGAAACTCAAAAGCTCCTTGGTGCTGCCATTAGCGGAGGCGATACTCTCTAAATCTGCCGCAGCTTCCATTTCGGTTAGCTGTTCGGGGGGGAGATTGAGTGCAGGATAGCGAAACTTTTCGGGGGGGATCACTGAGAAGAGATCCTCGATTTTTTTTCAATACCTAATGATGTAAGCATCACCTCCACATCTTTTTGTGTGTGGGGGGGTGTAAACATAGATTATCGGTCCTGGCAGTATGCTTCGTAGGCGGCGGCATCCATGAGGGCATCCAGTTCACTTTCATCTGAAACCTGGACTTTTACCAGCCAACCACCTTCGTAAGGTTCCTGGTTGAGCATTTCGGGAGTGTCAACGACTTCTTCGTTAACTTCCAACACAGTTCCACTGACAGGGAAGTGGACTTCAGCAGCGGCTTTTACGGATTCGATGGTGCCGATGCTGTCGCCGGCGCTGACTTCGTCGTCGGGGGTCAATTTCGAATTCAACGTAAACGACGTCGGAAAGGGCGTCTTGCGCGTAGTCAGTGATGCCGATGGTGGCAATACCGTCTTCAACCTTGACCCATTCGTCAGTACTTAGATATTTGAGTTCTTGTGGATATTTCATTGTGTCTCCTTTAATCAATGTTTGTTTTAAATTTGTAAAGTATATTAAAACAGGAGCACATGGTGTGCTCCTGTTGTCAATTGACTTCAGAAGCTCGTTGGGTCTTGGTACCTGAGAGTTTCACCCGTGTGGGCTTGCCCCCCCTTCGGTGCCCACCTAAAGTGGGTCTCTTCCCGTTGAGCTGGTAAGTTTATTTTAGCAATTTAGTGACTTAAGTCAAGCATTTAAGGTTTACGTTATCTTCGCTAAACTGACTATGAAATGACACCACTGCCCAAAACACGGTCACCTTGATAAAAAACTGCAAATTGACCTGGCGTGATATCACGTAAAGGTGTGGCGCATTGAATTTTCGCTTGATTGTCTTCCTTTAGGCTGATTTCACAAGGCACTGGCGTGGCGCGGTAACGGATTTTAGTGTGAATATTGTGAAGTTTTTGGGGGGGTGCCTGGCCTGTTATCCAGTTGATGGCGTGAACTGAAAAAGTGTGTTGACCAAGTTCGTCCAGTCCGCCGACGATGAGTGTGTTATCGGATGGTCTTTTTTTCGATGACAAACAGCGCATGTTTGTAAGCGGGCAAGCCTTTGCGTTGACCGATGGTATAAGCGCTAAGTCCCTGGTGTTCAGCCAGGAAAGCGCCATCGCTGAGTTTGATGGGGGGCCGGGGGGGATTCTGAAAAATTGAAATGTTCTTTCAGATAATCACGATAATTAGTGCCCTGTAAAAAGCACAGGTCCTGGCTTTCTTCACTTTCGGGTATCTTGAGACCGGTTGTCTTGGCTATCGCGCGAATATCATGTTTTGTGAGTTCGCCAAGCGGGAAAATTGTGCGTTTCAGCTCTCTTTGACCAAGACGACTGAGCATGTAGCTTTGGTCTTTGTTGGGGTCGAGTCCCTTGTGCAGTTCAAGTTGACCGGCTTCGTTTTGCGAAACGCGGGCGTAATGCCCGGTGGCAACAAAACGAGCGCCGATGGCATCAGCCTGGTTCAAAAGGTAATGCCATTTGATAACGCGGTTACATTCCAGACATGGGCTAGGCGTTTGGCAGGCATAGTAGCTTTGGGCAAACGGGTGGATAACTTTTTGCTGGAAGTCGGTTTGGATATCAAGAATAGTCAGGGGGATATCGAGTTGTTTGGCGAGTGCTTCGGCTTTGCTGATTCCTTGCTGGTAGGTGGGGGGGCAGGTGACGAGATACAAGCCAAGCACCGCATAGCCCGCCTGTTTCAACAAAATAGCAGCCACGGCACTGTCCACACCACCGCTTAAGCCAAGCACAACTTGATTATCCATGCGCTAATGATACCAAATGCCAGTCTTATTTGGCATATCTAAAGTTTGAATAATGACGTGTAACTACTTAAGAAACTTACCGGCTTCTTCGACATACTCGAGCGACTGATGGCGGAAGTAGGTGTTGTAGAGTTCGGCGTAGGTGCCCCCTTTTTCAAGAAGCGCGTCGTGGGTGCCTTCTTCAATGATGCCACCATGGTCGAGCACGATGATGCGGTCGGCAGATTTAACCGTGGACAAACGGTGAGCGATAAGCACACTGGTGGACTGACTCAAAATGAGGTTCAGCGCGTGTTGAATTTGTGTTTCGGTAAAGGGGTCGATACTCGCTGTGGCTTCATCCAGAATAAAGATGGCTGGTTTGCGTGCCAGAACGCGCATCAAAGCAACAAGCTGGCGTTGGCCCATGGAGATTTTCGCGCCACGTTCGCCAACGTTTGTATCAAGTCCGTTGGTGAGCGTTTCGAGCCATTCGCCATCGCCGATTTCATGTGCCAGGGCGAGAATTTCTTCGCGGGTGATATCAGGCTGGGCAAAGCGGATGTTTTCTTCCACCGTGCCTTCAAACAGGAAGGGTACCTGGGTGACCACACCCATTTGCTGACGGAGACTGTCGATGTTGAACTCGCGGATGTCGGTGCCATCAATCAGGATTCTGCCTTCCTGGAATTCGTAAAAGCGTGAAATAAGGCGCGCGATGGACGATTTGCCCGCGCCGGTATGACCAACGATTGCAAGGTTTTCGCCTGGTTTGATGTGCAGATTGAAGTTATTCAAGACCTCAGCCCCAACACCGTAACTGAAGCTGACATGCTCGAATACGATGTCGCCATGCAGAGCTCGTGCAGGTTTGTCGCCGGTTTGTATCACCGTGTGTTCGGCATCAATGAGCGCGAAAATGCGTTCCGCCGCCGCAAAGCCGGTTTGCACTTGCGCCCAGTAGGAGGTCATACTTAAGATAGGCATGAGGAAACGTTCGCTGGATAGCAAAACCAGGTACCAGGCACCGGCGGTGATGAGTCCCTGGCTAACCGAGAGCGCGCCAAAGTAGACCAAAAGCGCGATACTGATGCCACTTAGCGTGCGCATGGTGGGGGAAAACGATGGACAAGACAAAACCACGCTTGACGTTGACGTTGTATGAGGTCTTGTTAGATTCTTGAAAGTCAGCGTAAATACTTTCTTCCTGCCGGAAATTCTTGGCAACGGAAATGCCACTGATGGTTTCTTTGACGGTGGCGTTGACGTTAGCCATAGCGCGCATACCGCGGGTGGTTACGCGTCGGGCAACGTTGCGGTAGGAAGACACGATGAGAATGACAATGGGCACAAAGATAAACAGCATGAGTGCCAGTCGCCATTCGGTGCGCAGCAAAATGATGGCCACGATGATGGATTGCATCACTGAGCTTAAGACATTCATGGTCAGGCGTATGAGCGTGATAAAGTCTTCTGTGTCACCGGTGATGCGCGAAACGATGCGACCGGAACTGAGTTTATCGTGAAAGGCGAGATCCTGCTCCATTGAGGCGGCAAAAGCGTCAGTTGCGAGCGAGCGGTAAACATCAGCGTTGACCCGCGCCATGAGCCGTTGCTGGATATGGAAAAAACATAGCCTAAGATTTCGATAAAGATAACCGCGCCAACCAGAATAGCAAGTATACGGTCATCGGGACGGACTGCCGCGCCTTCGTCGAGAACCTTTGAGACAAGCAGGTAGGGCATGGAACCGGTAAAACCTTGCAGGATGACCACAATAGCGACAAAATAAGTTTGGCTTTGTGTGGTTTAAAATAGTCCACAATGCGTTTGATGAGCGCTTTGTTGGTATATTGGCGGTCATAAGCTTCCGCTGAAAGTCCGTGATAAAAGCCCATTAGATTTGCTTATCCTCAGAGAAAATTCTACGGTAGGCACTTGAACGTTCCATTAATTCATAGTGAGTACCGATTTCTGAAATTTTGCCTTGTTTTAGGACGATAATCAGGTCTGCCCAGCGAATTTGAGAAAGACGGTGGGTGACGATGAACGTTGTGCGACCTTCAGAGGCGGTTTTGATTGCTTTCTGGATTTCATCTTCGGTTTGGCTGTCGATGGCACTGGTGGAGTCATCGAGAATCAGAATGCGTGGATCGGTAAGGAACGCGCGTGCCAGGGCGATGCGCTGACGTTGCCCGCCAGAAAGTGTCGCACCACGTTCGCCGATGACAGTATCGTAGCCATCGGGCAGTTCCGCGATGAAATCAGCTGCCTGGGCTTTGCGCGCGGCTTCTTCAATTTCTTCCTGCGTGGCACCGGGTTTGCCAAATGCGATGTTTTCAGCGATGCTTTTTGAAAAGAGAAAATGTCTTGTTCGATAATCGATATTTGACTGCGTAAAGTGTCTAAACGCCAGTCTCTGAGATTCACACCATCGATGAAAATATGTCCTTCCTGCGGGTCGTTGGTGCGGTTGATGAGACGAATGAGACTGGTTTTACCCGAGCCGGTTTGACCTACCACGGCGATAGTCTGACCAGCCTTGGCTTCGAGACTGATATCTTTGAGATTGTTTACTTTTCCATCGTATGAAAAGCTTACATTTCTAAATGAAACATCGCCTTTGATGCGTTGAGCGTAGCCGTCTTCGTTTTGATCGAGATTGTTTTCGGTATTCATGATGGCTAAGAGGCGTCGCGCGCTGGCGAGTCCAAGCGAGATGCGCGAATATGCCATGACTGATGTGTTGGTGGGGAAGCCCAGCATGCTTAGGGCGCTGTAATAGGTGATGACGTTGGCGAGTGTTATTTCGCCCAGGCGTGCCAGGTAAAGCGCGTGCAAAAGTCCAAAACCCATCGCCAGTGCCAGCAAGAGCATGGGTATAAAACGTGCTTCAATATCACCTTGTTTTACGCTCGCATCGCGGTAAGTTGAGATGTTTTTGCGGAAGCGTTCGATTTCGGCTTGTTCCTGGGCAGCGGCTTTGACGGTTTCAATGCCGTCCATGTCTTCAGCGATGCGACTGTTCATCACACCAAAACTGCTGCGCACTTTGCTGGTAACAGGTTGTAAGACTTTGAGGTAATGGCTGACTGCCAAAAATAGGCAATGATGAAGAGAACGGGTGTAATCAGCAATGCGGGATGAATTCTCCCACCGATAATAAGCGGGATAAAGAGAAAATTCATTGAGCCAAAGACCATATTGATGCCGGGCTGAAGATGTAGTTGACTTCGCGGATGTCGTTGCTGGCGCGTGCCATCAGATCGCCAACCGATTGCAAAGCGTGGAAAGTCATCGATTTGCCCAGTAGGCTGGTGTAGAATTCGTCACGGGTGTCGCGTTCGATGCGCTGAGCGGTGACTTCAAAACCAAAGTTACGCTGAAATTGCAGAAACCCGCGGGTGATTTGCGAGATGGCAACGATTGCGGCACCTTGTAAAAAAGCTTGTTTTCCGCCAACACCAGTGGTGAGCGCTTCAAAGACCTTACCAAACTGCACGGCGGGAACGCCGGCCAGGGTGGCGTTGCCAATCGCGCCAATAGCTGCTACCAGGAAGATAAACCAATGATGTCTGACGTGCGAAAGTATCCACAGCACAGGACTGCTACGGTTGGTTTTGTATTTAAAAGGGATATTAAACTCGCTGGTATGCTCCATATTTTCCTTATCTAGTTAGATAATTGTATCTTAAGGGTTAACAGGATTGTTGGAAAATGACATATTTCCATAGTACTCGTTTTGCTGTGGCAGATTGAATGTTTGGAAATTGTAAAAAAACCTGCAAAGGTTTATCGTTAAACTGCTTGACGCATTTGACAGGCTGACATATAATCGAGATGAATTAATTCAATTAATCATATTAATTGATTATGGCACAGGAAAAGCAAACTTTACTCGAATATTTGGCAAAAGCATCTAAGAACGGGGGGGATGATATCCCAGCATCGCGGAATTAAGCCAAATTTTAGGTGTAAGTATTGCGAATGTAAGGGAACAGCTGGAAGTTGCACGTCAATTAGGTTTTGTGGAGGTGAGGCCTCGCACAGGGATTCAGAAGCGGGCTTTTTCAATGGTGCCACTCATTCGCTTGGGTATGAGATACGGTGTACACAGCGAACCAAAAATTCTCGATGATTACATTGACATGCGCAAACACCTTGAACTCGTTTACTGGGATCCAGCATTCAAGGTCATCAATGATAATCAAATCGATTACATGCAGTTTTAGTGGACGTCGCATTTCGTAAATTACAGCGAAAACCGGCTATAATACCCCCCCATGAAGAACAAAGTGAATTTCACCTTACCATTTTTCGTCCCCCCCTCGGAAACAAGCTTCTCATCAATTTTTTTGGAAGCCTACTGGGACCTGGAGACGACTAACAGCGTAAGGTTTTTTTATGGACTTGGACGATATGCTTTCAATATGGAGCAGGCGACAAGTCCTTGTTGACGCCTTGCGTGAGAAAAACGCAATTAAAGGAAAAAAAGCACTCGAAAGTTTGTTGACTTATCCCATCAAACCCAGAGCTGCTGAGATAAAACAACAATTTGAATGAAGGAGAGAACCTGGAATGGCAGTGACTGAACTTCAATCTACTACGGGTCTGAAGCCGATTGTAAACGACTTTTGTATGACAGTTTGCACGGTGAATGGTTCGGGTAGCGCGACGGCAAATAATATTATTTACCGCGCATTGTACCAGATGGGTATCCCCGTATCTGGTAAGAACATTTTCCCATCTAATATTATGGGTATGGCAACATGGTTTGTTATTCGTGTAAATGATGATGGATTCATCGGCCGTGTTCCGCACGATGATATCGTGGTTGCGATGAACCCCCCCGGCACATTGGTAAAAGAAACAGCCTATTTACCCGAAGGCGGCGTTATTTTTTTACGCAGACCATATCACAGTTCCTGAAGGCCATCGTGAAGACTTAATTTACTATCCGATGCCCATCAAAGAACTCATCAAAACCGTTGATGTGCCCCCCGTAATTTAGTTGCCTATTTGGAAAATATGCTGTATGTAGGCATTGTTTCACAGGTCTTGGGAATTGAATTGTCCGAATTGCGCATAGCTGTTGAACATCAATTTATTGGCCGAGATGCAATTATTGAGTCTAACTTTGGAATCATCAAACTAGGCTACGAGTGGGCTGCAGAAAACGTTGAAAAACGCGACCGCTTTGTTGTGGAACGCCGACCTTTCAATAAAAATCTAATTATGACCGATGGCAATACTGCCGCGGGTATTGGTTCACTTTTTGGTGGTTTGCAGTTTTGTTCCTGGTATCCCATTACACCCGCTACGAGTATGGTCGAAGCTGCCATTGCAAAAGTTGATGAACTGCGCAAGGACCCTGTTACAGGCAAAACAACTTGTGTTATTTTGCAGGTTGAAGATGAACTTGCCGCTGCTGGTGCAGCGGTAGGCGCGGGATGGGCTGGCTTACGCTCCGTGACCTCAACATCAGGCCCTGGCATTTGTTTGATGGCAGAGAATATCGGTTTGGCTTACTTTACCGAAACACCCGTTGTGATTTGGAACGTACAGCGGGTTGGTCCCAGCACCGGTTTGCCCACGCGAACCGCGCAAGGCGACTTATCCTTTATGTACAATGTTGGGCATGGTGATATTAATCACATCATCCTTATCCCTGGAACAGTAAACGAGTGTTTTGAATTCGGCTGGAAATCGCTTGATATCGCAGAACGCTATCAGACCCCGATTTTTGTGCTCAGTGACCTTGATTTGGGCATGAACACCTGGGTGACAGAAAAGTTTGAGTATCCTTCAACGCCCATTGACCGTGGTAAGTTGATTTGGGAAGAAGAACTGGAAAAGATTGAAGACTGGGGGGGTCGTTACAAAGATATTGATGGTGATGGCATCCCATATCGCACCGTGATGGGTAACCAAAGCCCCCCCAAATCTGCTTACTTTACCCGTGGTACCGGACATGATGTTTATGGCAACTATAACGAAGATCCTAAAAACTGGTCCGATATGCTCCATCGTATTGAAAAGAAACTCAATGGTGCAATTGAAAACCTGCCAAAACCCATTGTTATCAAGGGTAAAGATGCCAGGATCGGCATCATAGGTATGGGATCGACGGACGACGCCATCAGGGAAACACAGGCAGAATTGGCCAAGCAAGGCATTGAAACGGACTATATGCGAATTCGTGCACTGCCAAGCTGCTGTGAAGTTCGAGAATTTATCGAAGAACATGAGCGTACTTACGTATTGGAACTGAACCGCGATGGTCAGCTGAAGGAAATCTTGATGCTGGAACACTCGGATCTTTCCGAAAAACTCATCTCTCTTACTGATATCGGTGGTTTGCCGATGACGGCTGTATGGGCTGTTGAAAATATCTTAGCTGCGGAGGAAGAATATGCCTAGCACTGTTGAAAAGAAAGTTGAACGTAATCTTATCGGCTTGACCCTTAGCGACTATGCCGGCAAAAGTCAACGCTTTGCCCCCCCGGTTGTGGTCATACGGCGATTGCGAACGTTATTCAGGCCGCTGTTTATGAACTTGGCTTAGCACCTGAGCAGGTTGTAAAGATTAGTGGTATTGGGTGTTCGAGTAAAAGCCCCCCAACTATTTCTTAAATCGATCGTTTGGCTTCAATGGTTTGCATGGTCGTATGCCGACCCTGGTCACGGGTGCCTGTTTCGCGGATTACAAAATCGAAATTTTAGGTATTTCCGGTGATGGCGATACCGCGAGCATCGGTTTGAGCCATTTCAAGCACATCATTCGCCGAAACGTGCCCATGCTGTATATCATCGAAAATAATGGTGTATATGGACTGACCAAAGGACAGTTCTCGGCAACTTCTGACCAAGGCTTGGTTTTGAAACACCAGGGCGAAAACCTGTTGCCACCTTTGGATATGTGTATGGAAGCGCTGATTAGTGGCGCACCCTTTGTCGCGCGCGCTTTCTCCGGCGACACGAAACAAATGAAGGAAATATTCAAAGCTGCCATTGCCCAGGAAGGTACCGCGGTTGTGGACGTTATCAGCCCATGCGTGACCTTTAACAACCGTGCCGAAGCGATGCAATCCTACACCTGGGGTCGCATGAATCAAACGCCATTGCAAGCAATCAAGCACTTTAATACCAAGGAAGAAATCGACGAAGAAACTGAAACAATTGAACCCGGTACTTTCTCAGAGATTCAGTTGCAGGATGGTTCTTACCTGATGCTTCGTAAGCTTGACAAGGATTATGACCCATCTGATAAAGCTGCTGCTTTGGATATTCTTACAGAATCCTATAAAAGCACTATTTTGCCACGGGATTGATTTATTTTTCAGAAGTTCCGCCAACCATTCAGGAACGCTATGATTTACCTGAAGAGCCCCCCCTAAACCGCATCGGCATTGAACGCTTACGCCCAACCAGCGCGATGCTGGATAAGATCAATCACGAGTATGGTATTTAGGCTTATCTAAAATCCTAATGAGATTAAAAGTGGCTGTCTGTTTCAGGCAGCCACTTGTTCTTTCTGTTATCAGTGTTTTTCTGTGTTTTTTTATTGTGTGCAATAATGCCAGGTTAGGCGAGGCGTGCGCGCCAACGGGGAAACTGCCGACCATGATGACTTGTTTGTCCACTATATCGGGGGGGTCAATGGCGATGAGTTCCGTTTCGATAAGGTCGAGCATTTCTTCCAGGGAATCCGAACGCTTAACGAGAAAGGGGGGGATGACGCCACGACAAATCCCAAGCCAGGTATAGGTACTCATGTGGGATGTGAAAGCATAGATGGGAACACTTGGCTTGGCCTTGCTGACCCAACGCGCAGAGTTGCCGCTAAAGGTGAAAACACAAATGGCGGTGACATCTTTGTCTTCGGCCATACTTTTTGCGGCAATTGATGTAGTGACAGCATCGTCATCAATCCGGGAAACACTGATTGAATCCGCTTCTCCCCATTTGGCGAGATGTTTTCAGCCTCAATGATGATGGCGTTCATCATGCGGATGCTTTGCACAGGGTATTTGCCTATCGCGGTTTCGCCACTGAGCATCAGCGCGTCTGTGCCGTCGTAAATGGCGTTGGCGCAGTCAGCGGCTTCGGCACGGGTGGGCAGAGAGTTTGTCATCATCGACTCCAGCATTTGGGTCGCGGTGATGACGATTTTCCCACGCAGATTGGCTTCGCGAATGATGTGTTTTTGAATGGCGGGCACCTGCCAGGGCGGAAGTTCCACGCCCAAATCGCCTCTGGCGACCATCACGCCATCGCAGTGTTCAAAGATTTCAGAAAGATTGTCAATGGCTTCGGGGGGGCGTTCAAGTTTGGCGATGACGGGCGGAATACGGCGGTTTTTACAGAGACGTTTGAGGGTGTCGTTGACAAGGATGAGGTCCTCAGCTGATTTTACGAAGGATACCGCGAGAACATCAATGCCAAGATTAAGACTGAATTCAAGATCTGAAAGGTCTTTTCGGTCAGAATAGGGATGGCAAGACGTGAACCGGGCAGGTTGACACCCTTATGCGAACGCAATAGGCCCCCCCAACGATGACTTTGGCGTAAATGTTTACCCCCCCATCAAGTTGGGTAACTTCGATTTCGAGATTGCCATCGTCCATGAGAATACGGTTTCCGGGTATGACAGCTTCGTGGAGCATGGGAACGTCAAAGGGAATGAAGGTGACGTCTTCTGGTATAGCGCTGGGGGGGTTTTTGCTGGAACTTAGCGCGATGATTTGACCTTCGGTGAGCGTAATTTCGTTATTCTCAAGTTTGCCGATGCGCAGTTTGGGGGGGCCTTGTAAGTCGGCAAGAATGGTAATGGGTTTGTTGCATTCTTTTGACAAACGACGGATTAAGGCGATGTTTTCTTCGTGTTGGTTTTGTGTGCCATGCGAGAAGTTAAGACGGGCAACGTCCAAACCGGCTTCAATCATTTTCTAAGCGTGGTTTCTTCTGAACTGGCAGGGCCTAAAGTTGACACAATTTTCGCGAAACGTTCCATGGTTATCTCCATATACTAAAAGCGACCCGGTAGTGTATGTTATTTATACCGGGTCGCATGGTTGTTTGGGGGGGTTTAGTCCTTCATCAATTTGTAAAGGATAGCTTTTTGGGCATGCAAGCGGTTGTGAGCTTGCGGGAAGAGCCAGCTGTTAGGTCCATCGCAGACTGCGTCGGTGATTTCAATACCACGATAAGCAGGCAGACAGTGTAATACCATGACATCGGGGGGGTCTGCTTCTGCAACTAATTGTTCGTTCACCTGGTAAGGTGGGAAAACTTTAAGGCGTGGAGCGGATTCTTCTTCCTGGCCCATGCTAATCCAGGTGTCGGTATAAATGACATTAGCACCTTTAACCGCTTCGTGTGGGTCGCGGAAGAAAGATAACTTGGCGCCGGTCTTCTCGGCAATAGCTTTGCATTCGTCTACATAGCGGTCTTCCATATCGTAGCCTTCGGGGCTGGCGATGATGAAGTTCGTGCCAAGAATTGCTGACATTTGCATGAGTGATACGGAAACGTTGTTGCCATCACCGATATATGCCAGGTTGAGTCCGTCAAAATTACCAAATTTTTCTCGGATTGTCAGGAAGTCAGCCATAATTTGAGCGGGGGGGTGGCTGGCGTCGCTAAGACCGTTGATAACAGGGACGGTTGCCCATTCTGCCAGTCCAACAACAAGTTCGTGTCCAAAAACACGTGCCATAATGCCTTCAACCATGCCAGACAATACACGGGCGACATCAGCTACGGATTCGCGTTCACCCAGACCGATCTCGTTGGGAGAAAGGTAGAGCGCGTCGCCACCGAGGTGTCGCATGGCAACTTCAAAGCTCACGCGGGTACGTAACGAAGGTTTTTGGAAAATCATCGCCAGGTTTTTGCCTTTGAGAACAGGTTCGTTGCCACCGGCAAAATATTCTTTTTTTGAGTTCGGTAGCGAGGTCCAGAAAAACTAATAATTCTTCTTTGCTGAAGTCCGTGATGTCAAGAAAGTCTTTTTTTTCATTTTTACTCCTTATAAATGTGTTTTGAACTGCCATAAAAACGCCGGAACATGGCTTTGTTTATGCTTCCGGTCGCTTTCGCATGGCTATTTTATCAGACTTTATGGCTTCGAGTGCCATAATGAAAGTAAAAAAAACTGATTTACCATCCAAATTAACAGCAGAAGGCACAAAGCACAGGTGATACCAGCTATCCAGGTGATGATTGTGCGTTGGACTTTGGGGAGCTTTTGCTGATAGCTTTGCAGTTGGTCAATAAAGCCTTCCAGTGATGATCCGGTATTATCGACGTTGGCTTTTAAATCGTCTATGTTGGTATTAAAGTCAACGAAATTCGTGTCAAAAGTGCTAATATTCGCGGCTGAATTGCTGATCTCTTTTTCCAGCCCGGAAAGACTCTCGGGAATGCTGCCGAAAGTTTCGGAAAGCTCAAGCAGACTTTCGTTAAGGGCTTTTTCGGGCGCGTAGTCGAAATTGAGCAAGGGCAAGCGCGAGAGGAGCGTTAGAGCGTCATCAACAAGTTTTGAACCCTGGGCGGCGGCTTTCAAAGAGTTTTGTCCATCCTGGGCGATTTTTACCAAATCGCTGCCTACCAGGTCTGTCATGTTTTCAAGAATGGGTTCGATACCATAAACATAGTCTTTTACGGATTGCAAGGAATCTTTGAGCGTGTCAAAGCTTGAGGAAACGTTGTTAAGACCATCGTTGGCGGAAGACAAGGTTTCCTGTAAGGTATCTATTCCAGTACTGGCAATGTGGATGAGTTCGCGGGTGCCATTAGCCAGTGTGACCGCTAAGATGATGAGCAGCACAAGCATGGCGATGCCCAAAATGAGAGAAGAACCGCTTTTTGCGAGGTCGATGCGTGTTTTGTTCTGTTTTATAAACTGAACGAGTTTACTGGGCATGAATACTCCCGGTTAGCGGGTTTTGAACACTTTGCAAAATATCGTCTTGCAGGTTGCTCATTGCAGCGTAGTTTTCAGCGGTGTCATGGTCATAGCCACAGAGATGCAAAATGCCATGCACCATGAGCATTTCCAGTTCTGCCTGGAGCGTTGTGTTGGATTGCGCGGCTTGTTTGTTCGCCATCGTTAGTGAGATGATGATATCGCCAAGATAAAAACTACCAGTTTCGGGATCATCAAAGCCGATGGGAAAAGAGAGTACATCGGTGGCCTGGTCGATACCGCGATAGTCACGGTTTAGGCTGCGGATGCCCTGATTGTTCGTCAGACGCAAGGAAAACTGCAATTTGTTTCATCAATGGCTTTTGAAATGGTTGTTTTGGCGATATCTTCTAATCGCTGGCGATTAAACTTGGCTTCATAAGTGGGCGGAACAATAAAATGAATCAAACTAATACCCTTCGCGTAAGTCAATTTCTGTCGTTTCCTGCGGGAAAATGCTTTCTTTCACAGGGCTGTTTTCTTTTTCTGTTTGCTCTAAGCTGGCTTTATCTTCCACAGCATCTGAGTCTTCTTTTGTATCATCAAAATTTTCTTCTTTTTTTATCATCTTTGCGTTGGTCTGGGTATTTAACGCGCGGGTGGTAGGAGCGTTTGATGGTTTCGAAGAAGGATTTTTTTTGATGGCTTTCATGTCACTTAGGGTGAGTTCGGTGTCGTCAAGTTGGCCGGCTGACATCACACTTTGCACGACTGCGTCGATAACAGACCTTATCTCATCATCAGTACGGGGATTTGTAGCCCGGGCGCGGGCTTCAGTTCCGTCAGCAAGCATTAAGATGGCAGTTTCGCGCGATTGTGGTGTAGGGCCAGGATAACGGAATTTGTCTTGATCCACCAAACTTTCGTCACCATCGGCGAGTTCAACAGCTCTTGCGTATTGATAACGGGTGATGTTGTTGCCGTGATGTTCAAGGATAAAGTCGATAATGCGACTGGGTAAACGATAACGTTTCGCCAGGGCAACGCCATCGGTGACGTGCGCGATGATGGTTTGTGCTGTTTCGTAGGGGTCACTCTCGTCGTGGGAGTCAATATTGCCCCCCGTATTTGATTTTCGATGAAAAAGCTGGCGTTTGACGATTTACCAATGTCATGGAAAAGTGTTCCGGCACGCACAAGCAGTCTGTTAGCACCAATAGCGTCAGCGGCTTGTTCGGCCAGGTTGGAGACTTGCAGACTGTGTTGGTAGGTGCCTGGCGCGTTGTTGAGCAATAACTGCAATAAGGGGGGGTGATCCGGGCGGGAAATATCCATGAGTTGCAGGGATGTGGGTAAATCCAGAATTGAGGCGAAAATGTGTTGCAGGAGCAGGGCAAGTGTGGCGGTTGCGATACCGTTGAACAAGGCAGCGGCCATTAACGTGCCTAAACCGAGCCAGTCTGTGTATGAATCGCCCAAACGGAACATAGCGACAATCAATGCGGCAATGACACCACTAACAAAGCCTGTACCGAAGAAGGTGGACAATCTGCGCGCATCTCCCAGTATAAACATGGCAACCAGTCCTGGAACGAGATAAAAGATTATGAGTTCGGCTTCGCGGCCAAAGCCAAGTACAGATAAAAAGGCAAGAATCAGGCTTAGGATGGCGGCCAGTTCAAAGTTGAAAATGATACCGATGGTCAAGCCAAATGCAGCAAGCGGGAATAAGTAAGGCCATACGGCGTTGCCCATCACCAAAAACCGGGCAAGACCTAAAAAGATTAGGAAGAAACAAGCCACCATAATCATGCATAAAGGTTGGAGCATGATTTGGGTGCTGCGATACCTAAAGAAGATGAAAACCAACAAGGCGGAAATTAAAACAGCAACACCGTTTTTGATGAAAGCATTGGTTTGGTCGGTGGGGTTGGTTAGCCCAAAGATGTCCAGGGCTTCCATATCGGCTTCAGCGAGAATTTCGCCACGTCTGACGATGCTTCGCCCGCAATAATCTGACGGGTGATGGGCTGCACGTTTGCCATAGCCAGTGCACGCGCGCGTTGGGTTTCTTCAGGGCTGAAGGGGGGCTGGTTGGAACGATTAAATCCGACACAATGGCGGTTGTGATTTGGGTTTGCTCCAGTTTGAAATTAAATTTGATAATGTTTTGCAGGTTTGTTCGGGCTCTCTCAATTTGGTTTTCGCGCAAGTTTTCACGTAATACGGTTTCAAGCACACGCGAACATTCCACGCCTACGGCTTGCCAGTCGTTCATTTCCATCAAGAGAATTTTGGAATAATCGTCCACGCTTAATTTCAAGTCTTGCATCATCAGCAAGTCTTCAATTTTTGTTCATGTGTTGAGAGTGGGTCGTTTTTAACGGTTGTGATATAGCTTAGGGCAGCATCCAAGACATTGAGTTGGTGGCGGGCGATGCTTGGGTCAGATGTGAGATAGACATCTTCAACGGCGTTGGCTGCATTTTGCCTGGCGCGTTCGGTAAGCACTTTTGATTCAAAGTTGATGGAATAAGGCGCAAGGATATCTTCAGTGGCCGCTTCGCCGATATTTATCTGCACACCTCGGTTATCGAGATAGCCCGGTAAAATCATAAATAGATACGCGATAAAGCTACTCACCACTAAAATAACAGCGAGCGTGAGATTGCGTGTTCGTTTGGATGGTGTTTTTTTGTTTCTTTTAGCTTTAACATAATGTCTTAGCCTTGGGTTAATTTGTTTTGCAAAACCACCCTAATTATACCCGCAAGATGGCATGTCTGCACTTTTTGTTCAATCACCTATTGTGATTTGGTCTTTGATGGTGTTAAACAGGGTAGGACCGATCCCTTTCACTTTTGAATATCAGTGATATCCAGGAATAATCCGTTTTCTTCGCGATATTGAATGATTGCTTGTGCCTTGGTGGGGCCGATGCCTGGCAGAAGACATAAGGTTTCAAAGTCAGCGGTATTGATATTGATGAGACTTTCTTCGGTGCTGAAGGTGATTGACCGTCCTTGGTTAAAGTTGCTGATACTTTGTTCGTCAAGGCGTGGGATGTGGATACGTTGCCCGTCAGCGATAGGTTCTGAGAGATTGAGTAAGTTTTGGTCGTAGCCTTCAATCAATCCACCTGCTTTTTCGATGGCATCTGCCAGGCAGGCGCCTTTGGGCAATGTGATTAAGCCTGGCTCATTCACCGCGCCTGTAACGTGTACACGGATTAGCGCCAGTGTCGCACTGGCTTGTGGGGGGGTCAGGTCGGGAGTTTTGGTGACTAATGTGATTGGCGAACCACGGTTAGGCAGGATAAACAGCAAAATGCCCCGGCTAAAATCAAGCCGATGAGAATGCCAAGGGCAATATGCTGCCAGGTTTTCATGCCGATAAATCCGTGTCAGGCCTTGCTGGCGTTTTGACGGTGTCTTTGCCTTCTTCAAGTTCCAGCAAACGAATAAATGCTGCGATGGCGACTTCGAGCATATCTTCAGAAGGTTCGCGTGTGGTTAGTTTTTGAAGAGCCAAATTTGGTTTGATGAACCAGCGCAGAAAAGCTGAATCGTCCATATATTTCGCCACCCAGCGAATGTATTCATAGGCAATACCCGCGACAAGCGGCAACATGAGAATACGCGAAATCAATCGCCAGTAGATAGGCATGGGTCCCAGCAAGGAGAAGACCAAAACACTGATAAGCGCCAGGGTCAGCATAAATGAGGTGCCACAACGTGGGTGTTGGGTGCTTTGTTTGGCTGTTTCGGATGGGGGGGTGAGCGCGACGTTGGCTTCATAGGCGTTAATTGTTTTGTGTTCCGCGCCATGGTAGGCATAGACACGGCGAATGTCCTTCATCTGACCGACTAAAGCCATATAGGCGATTAACAGGACAAGACGTAAAACGCCTTCAATAACGTTACTCCACCAGGGCCCTAAGGTAAAGCGTTTGTCCAGCCAGCCAGCAACGAATGCCGGCAAGAGAAAGAAAACTGTCACACCGATGACCAGGGACAGAACGGTTACCAGTGCCATGCTTTTGGAGTCGATTTGTTCATCATCTGTGCCAGAGATGTTGGCTGACAGGCTAATCATGCGCGTGCCGAGGCTTAGGGAATCCCACAAAGCTAAAATACCGCGTAAAAACGGTACGCGCATCCATTTGGAACTGTAAATCGCGGGCAATTCTTCTTCGTGAAGCTGAATTTGGTCGAGAGAATCGCGAACAGCCATTGCCAAATAGCGTTTGCCACGCATCATGACGCCTTCAATAACAGCTTGCCCGCCATAGGCGGGCATTTTTAGTTCGGACTTTTGTTTAGTACTCACTCAGCAAAACTCATCAAAATCGAATCAAGGCTTGCACACCCTTGGTCCAGGTGGGCAAGTGTTGGCGTTCGTTGGGCGAGTGGATAGCGTCATCGGGCAATCCAAAGCCGGTCAGAAGCGATTTTACGCCCAGAATTTCCTGCATGTTGGTGGCAACGGGAATTGAACCGCCTTCGCGTTTCAAAGTAACGGGTTTGCCCCCCCAGGTTTCGCTTAGCGCATTTGCCAGGTTTTCATAGCCGGGCGCGTCGTCTGCCAGATAGGCGGGACCCAAGGAGTGTTTGAAGATTTGAGCGCGCACCGTGTTGGGTACGATGCTGGCAATGTAGCTTTTAATAAGCCGGTAGATATCATCAGGGTTTTGGTCCGGTACTAACCGACAAGAAATTTTCGCTTTGGCATAAGCAGGAATAATGGTCTTTGCGCCTTCTTCGATGTAACCAGAGTAAAGCCCATTTACGTCCAGGGTAGGCCTGGCACCCTGGCGTTCGAGTAAGGTGAAGCCTTCTTCACCATAAAGTCTGGGAACGCCGGTGAGTTTGATGTAAGAATCTTCAAGCGAACCAGCCATGGCGATGAGTTCACGTTCTTCTGGGGGGGTAAGCGGGCGCACTTTATCATAAAAACCGGGAATGGCGACCGAGCCATCCGGGTTGTGCAATTTCGAGATGATGTCGGCAATGACGTTGGCGGGGGTTGGCGATGTTGCCTCCAAACAAGCCACTGTGCAAGTCCATCTTGGGTCCATCAACGCGCAGTTCAATGTAAACCATACCACGCAAACCATATACAATGGTGGGCTGGGTGGCGGAAATCATGCCAGCGTCGGGGGGGTTGAGAATCATGTCGCACTTGAGAAGTTCGGTATGGTCTTCCAGAAAGTCTACGAGTGAAGGCGATCCGATTTCTTCTTCGCCTTCGATGATGAATTTAACGTTGATGGGCAGGTCGTTGGTTTTCAAGACACTTTCCAGGGCGAAAATGGAAGCCATGATTTGGCCTTTCATATCCGACGCGCCCCGTGCGTAGATGTAATCACCGACTTTGTTGGGTTCAAAGGGTGGGGGGTGTTCCACTCGTGGAGTGGGTCAGGTGGTTGTACGTCGTAATGCCCGTAGATGAGCAGGGTTTTGCGTTGGGCAGGGCTGATTTTTTCTCCGCGAAAACAATGGGGGGGTGAACTTTTGTGGGGGGGAAGATTTCAATATAGTCCATGCCCAGTTTTCGAAATAGTCCTTCAAGAATTCAGCCGTGCGTTCCATGTCTTTTTTTATGGGCTGGATCAGTTGAAACGGAGGGAATTCTAAGGACATTAAGGTATTGTTCCATCAAGGCATCTTGATTTTCTAAAAAAATAGTTTATGGCAGATAGTTCTTTATCCATACTTACCTCTTCTTTTTGTTTGCTTTATCGCTATACATTATATGCCAAACTGCGAATTATCGTGATAGGATTAGCATGAAAAATGATCGACCCTTCAAACTGAACTATAGGGTCATCATAAGCAACAATAAAAACTGAAGGAAATATTATGACAAACGAAAATCATCGACAACTCATCATCGTCGGTTCTGGACCAGCCGGTTTTACTGCCGCAATTTACGCCGCGCGGGCAAATTTAGCCCCCCCATGCTCATCTCAGGATGAAGCTTTACGGACAGCCTTCCAAAACCGCAACCATAGAAAACTATCCGGGTTTTCCAAACGGTGTTGAAGGGCCGGAACTCGGCCGGCTTTTGAAGAGCAAGCACGCGCCTTTGGTGCTGAAGTGGTTTATGACGCGGTTGAAAAAATTGATTTGAGCCAAAAACCCTATCAGGTGCATACCTATGGAGGCGTTTTTACCGCAGATGCTCTTATTTTGGCAATGGGTACAGAATACAATAAACTAGGCGTTCCCGGTGAAAAAGAACTGGAAGGACGCGGTATTTCAAACTGCGCGACTTGTGATGGCTATTTCACAAAAGGTAAAAATGTGCATGTGGTTGGTGGCGGAGACGCCGCGATTGAAGAAGCTATCTTCCTGACTCGCTTTGCTGATAGTGTTACCGTTATCCACCGTCGAGATGCTTTACGCGCCAGCGCTATCCTTGAAGAACGCGCGCGTACAAACCCGAAAATCAAGTTTATCTGGAATTCCGTCGTGGAAGAAATCAAAGGCGAAAATGCTGTTGAAGCGCTTGTCTTAAAGAATGTTAAAACTGATGAATTGAGCACTATACCCAGCCAGGGTTTGTTTGTTTACATCGGTCAAAAGCCCACCACAGAAATTGTGGGTCAGCAACTGGCAACTGATGATAAGGGCTATATCATTATCGACGAAAATATGGAAACCAGCGTGCCCCCAGGTTTATGCGGCAGGTGATGTTGCCGACCCGCACTACCGCCAAATCGTAACCGCGGCAGGCATGGGAGCCGCCGCGGCGATTTCAGCAACGCGTTTTTTTGGAAACGCTGATGGTTAATTCAGCTAAGTAGCGCGGTAGTCCCGTTTGGCTTATTGCTGAACGTTTGGACTACTCCAAATAAACACTCTTGGTACACTTTGCGCACCGGCCTCTTCGTATATCGGATTGGCCGGATCGTTATTAATGACGCGGGCAATGGACACAGTCCACTGGATGATATGCGGGATGTCATCATCAGCCTAAAGCTGGCAGGCAGAATGAATTTCGTGTCGCTAACATATTCCACCAGACTGCGTTCGTCGGTTGATGTCAGGTCCTTGACCACAACACGGTAAAGTTCGTTTGGATAAAGATCAGCCACCGAAGCCCATTGCAGGGTCACGGTTTCTTCGCTGGGTGGGAAGTAAGCGCCCGAGCGGGGGGGCAAGAGCAAGTTCGGTCCGGGATAAGGCGGCACTGGTGTCGCGGTGGGGGGGTGGGCCCAGGGGGGGTAGGCAGGCGATAGCACAGGGGGGGAATTTCCAGCGCCTGACCCGCGCGTACAATGTCGTTGCTCATGCCATTGTGTTCCATGATGTCTTTCATGGTCACGGAGTAATTAGCGGCGATTGAGCTAAGTGTGTCGGAAGCGCTAACGGTGATGGGCATCACGTTAGTACAGCGTTCATCGTCAACAATTTCTTCCGGTGTGGCGGATGGTACCGGAGATGGGGGTGTAGGTGGGCAGGGCACCATTAAGACCTGGCCTTCTGAAACCGTACAGTTGGCATCAAGTTTGTTTTCAAGAATGATTGCTTGCACCGATGTGTTATAGAGCAAAGCAATGGTTAAGCACTGCTGGCCCTGTGCCACGGTGTGGGCGACAGGGGGCAGGGGCGTCCAGGTGGGTTCAGGTGTGTTGGTAAGCGTTGGCGTGGCGGTCAGCGTTACGGTGGCGGTGGGTGTTTGAGAGCTTTCCGCGATTTCTGCATCTTTGGCGGAGGCGGACATTTTTGAGCTAACCAGCAGGCCAACGATGACAGCCACCAGCGCCAGAAAGACAAGCGCTAAAATAATCATGCCGGGTAATCTGAGCGTTATCTCAGGCGCGCCACTGTCCAGCCCGCGTGATTTTGAGCTTGTGCCCGTGTGACTCACTGGCGTACCACAGACCAAACAGCGTGTCGCGTTATCGGTCAGGCGGGTGCCACATACTGAGCAGACCGTATTCTTTCTATGTGAGTGTTCATCAAAACTTGTTTTCTTCATTGTTTTATCCAATTCGTTTTCTTTCATATCAGGGAATGCACAGGTAAAATAGGCATATGACTGCGGTTTATATTCACATTCCCTTTTGTAAACGTCGTTGTAACTATTGTGATTTTATCACGTATGCCAATATTGAGGCTATGCTACCAGATTATCTAAGCGCATTGCAAATGGAAATTCTAAATTCCAAATGGGAGTGTGACCAGGCTGAAACGGTTTACATCGGTGGGGGGGGAACGCCATCCTTGATGAGTCCCGAACAAGTCGCCGGCCTTTTGGATGCCGTGCGTCAACGCTATGGCATCGCTAAAGACGCTGAAATCACGGTTGAGGCAAACCCAGGCACGGTTAACGCCAGTTATTATGCCCAAATTCGTGCTTTGGGTGTCAATCGGCTGAGTTTTGGTGTGCAGTCTTTCAGTAATGCGGAATTGCAGTTGCTGGGACGAATTCACTGCGCGGACGAAGCGATAGAGCAGTTTTTTCAAGCGCGGGAGGCTGGTTTTGACAACATCAGTTTGGACTTGATTTACGGTTTGCCCGAACAGACACTTTCAGACTGGCGAAAGAATTTGGATGTGCTGAAAGGGTTGCTGCCCGAGCATTTATCCATTTACTCACTCATCCTTGAGCCAGGTACCTTGATAACACAGTGGGTTGAGAAAGGTCTTGTGGCTTTGCCTGATGATGATTTAGTCGCTGATATGTTTGAGATTACTTTGCAGACCATGGCAGCTTTGGGGGGGTATGAATATTACGAGATTTCAAGCTGGGCGCTGGGCGAAGCGCGTGAGAGCCGGCACAATAAAGTCTACTGGCGGGGGGAGAAGACTATCTTGGCTTTGGCGCTGGGGGGGCGGTTGGCAAGGTGGGGGGGTCGCTGCGCTGGCGTAATACTGAGACTGTTGGCGAGTATATCCAGCAAACGCGCGTTAATGCGCGTAGCCTATACAATGGTAGCGAAGGCGCGAAAAAAAATAAACCTCGATGGCTTCGGTAAAAATGTTAATTATCTAAACCCGGCAGTTACTGAAATTGAAACACTAAGCAACGAAGAACAAATGAACGAAATGATGATGCTGGGATTGCGCATGACCAGGGAAGGTGTATCGGAAAAAGCATTTTATGAGCGGTTTGCTGTAAAGCTTGAAGAACGATATTCTCAGCAAATCAGCAAATTAATAAAGCTTGGTTTAGTTGAGTGGGTTGAAGGGCAAAACGCGCGTTATTTGCGATTAACGCAAAATGGCTATCTCTTGGGTAATCGGGTTTTTCAGGAATTCGTTTAGCGATTATTTGACAATTTCAACCACGGTGCCGACACCGTTGGTTGTCCAAACATCTGGTTTGGCAATGGGGGGGTGCTCCAACGGTAAATCCATTTGGAGTCATCTGGTGCCATGTTAATACAGCCCGCGCTCATCGGCGTGCCAAAGTTCATATGCCAAAATGCGCCATGAATGGCGAGGCCAAGTTCGGTTTCAAAGAAGGATGTCCAGGGAACACCCATGAAAATGCGGGGTTTGTCATCACGGGTCAAGAGCGCATCGCCCATGTGTTTTGTTGGCATTTTGATTCTTATTGCGTATTTCCCCCCCTCATGCGCGGGGTAGCCGGTTGATATCTTTCGCTCAAAGACAACTTTGCCAGCTTCCATGGCGCGTAAGACTTGATGGGTACTGTTGATTTCAATGCGTTTTTCATGGACAGGAACATCCGGACTAATGGGCGCGAACTCTTCATCGGGTATCAAGCGCAAATGCTCTGGTCTCACCGCGGTTTCGGTTTTGCCGAGTTCATCGTGAACTTTGTACCACGGCAAGCCATCCGGCCCTTCAAAGATATCCATCACCCAGTGCGTTGACTTGTAATAATAAAGCCACAGCGGTTCCCAGCCGTTCGTCCTTGAGTAATACATTGAACGCGTATAAGGCACAGTGACTTCCGCCAGTTGCCCGGTTTCATATTTGGGCTGTTTCATCTCGTTGTACTGATATTTAACCTCATACAAATCGCCACTAAAAACATAACCGCCCCAACACTTGTACCAAATGGGGTTGAAAGCGGGACCATTAGGCCCGATGACTTCGTCGTAAACGGTGATGATCTCGTTGTACTGACGCTGATACATAATGACGCTTCGGTCATCGGGTTCCTTAAAGACGCTGGCGCCTTTTTTTTGTTGCCCACCAGCATAAAGCGTGGGTTTTTATAGCTGGCAGAAGCTTTCTCAAGGGGTGCTAAAGCCGACCAAGCCAGCCCCCCCATGAGGCTGGCTTTTAGAAAATCTCTGCGGTTTAGCTTTGCTTCCTTCATTAATCCAGATCGCTGGGATTGATATCCGCCACGGAATCGTAAATGTAATTAGGCGCGTAAGAGTATTTGTCGATATCTTCGCGTGATGTCACGCCTGAAAGCACCAGGACAGTTTCCAAACCAGATGAAATACCGGAAAGGATATCCGTATCCATGCGGTCGCCAATCATAATCGACTCTTCCGAGTGGGCGTTGATGTAATTGAGCGCGGAGCGCATCATCAGCGGGTTGGGCTTGCCGATGAAAAGCGGCGCTTTGCCGGTGGCTTTTCGATGAGTGCCGCCATCGAACCCGTCGCGGGGACGATGCCTGATTCAGTCGGGCCCGTGATATCGGGGTTGGTGGCAATAAAGCGCGCGCCACCCATGATGAGCCGAATGGCTTTGGTTATTTCTTCAAAGCTATAGGTGTTGGTTTCGCCCAGCACGACATAATCCGGTTCAACCGATGTTTGCACGTAGCCAATGGCGTGAATTGCCTCGGTCAGCCCTGTTTCGCCAATGACGAAGGCCTTGCCGTTGGGTCGCTGGCGATGTAAAAAGGAGGCCGTTGCCATGGCGCTGGTGTAGATGCGGTCTTCCGAAATATCCAGTCCGGAAAGCTGAAAACGGTGCGCCAGGTCGCGGGTGGTGTAAAGCGGATTGTTGGTCAGGATGAGAAACTTGCGTTTTTCCTCAATCAGCTTTTGGATAAATTCAGCAGCGCCAGGGATGGGCACAGAACCATGCACCAGGACGCCGTCCATATCAATCAAGTAACTTTTCTTTTCTTTTTCATATTACCTCTATCATATATCATAATATCATTGTTCACTAGCAGTTTAAAGGACTTGTAAAAAAAATTTGCAAATAAAAGAGCACTGTTGATTCTACCAACAGTGCTCTTGTTTTTCGAACCTAAACAGTGATTACTTCTTGGTAAGAATAATGCGCGCGTCAACAACGGCTACGCCCTTGCCTTCTTCGTAAACCAGGCAGGGGTTGGCGTCGGATTCGGCGATTTCGTCTTTCAAGTCGTAAATCATGTAGGAGTAGTGCGCCAAGATGCTGGCCAGTTTCGCCATATCGCGTGGGGGGGATTCACCACGGGCACCGTGCAGAATTTGGGCACTCTTGATTTCGTTTTGCATGCGCAAGGCTTCGGCTTCGTCGATGGGTGCAACGCGGAAGGTAACGTCTTTGAGCACTTCCACGAAGATACCACCTAAACCGAACATGACGGTTGGGCCAAAGGTAGCGTCGTTGACTGAACCAACGATAACCTCGGTTGACCAAGGGGGGGCCATCTCTTGCACTGCCATGCCGTCGATTTCAGCGTCGGCTTTGTATTTGAGCGAGTTTTCCATGATGACTTTCCAGGCTTCGCGCACTTCGTCATCATTTTTGATGTTCACCTTAACCGCGCCGGCATCGGATTTGTGCAGAATGTCGGGGGAGACGATCTTCATCACGATGGGGAAACCAATCTCGTTGGCAAGTTTGATGGCTTCTTCTTCGGTCCTGGCAAGTTCCGTGGGGGTAACAGGCAAACCGTATGCGGCAAAGACGTGTTTGGCTTCCACTTCGGTCAGCGCGTCGCGGCCTTTGGCGCGGGCACCAGCGATAATTTCGCGGGCTTTTTCGGGGGGGTTGATGTCGGTGGGTTTGTAGGGCGCGCTGTGGCTGGTTTCGCTCATCAGTTGGTCCTGGCGCAGTGTTGCGAGTGCTTTCACGGCGATATCAGGCGCGTTATAGGTTGGAATGCCTCTTTCGATGAGCCACGCGGTCGCGGTTTCGCAGCGTTCGCCACCAACAAAGGAGACGGTTACGGGTTTGCCGGTTGTGCCGGAATCTTGCAGGGCTTTGTAGATCGCTTCCGCAATTTCCAGGGGGATTGGTAACGGCGGTTTCGCAGTACAGGATTGCCATACCGTCGACCCAGGGGGTGGGCGTAGGAGTATTTAACGCCTTCGTAGTAGCCTTCCAGGCCAGCGCCACCGGTGATGTCAACCGGGTTCTTGGCGGAGCCAAAGTCGGGCATATGCTTTTTGAGTTCTGCCTGAACCTCGGGTGGGGGGGCAAACTTGAGGGGGGGCAGGCCGTATTTTCAGCCGCGTCCGTTGCCAAAACGCCAACACCGCCACCGTTGGTGAGGATGAGCAGGTTGTCGCCTTGCATGCGGGGGGTTGCAGCGAAAGGGCCAAGGTGCGGTCAAAGAGATCGTTCAGGTCATCTGCCTGGGTAACGCCAACCTGTTTGAAAGCCGCTTCGTAAACCTTTGCCGCGCCAGCCAATGAGCCGGTATGTGAGGCAGCCGCAGCGGCGCCATGCGCGGATGTTCCCGCTTTGAGCGCGATAATGGGTTTATCGCAGTTGCGGGCTGCTTCCATAAAGCGCGCGCCGTCTTTAATGCCTTCAACGTACAGGGTGATACAAGACGTCACGTCGTCTTCGGCAAGGTAGGTGACCAGGTCTGCAAAGTCAAGGTCAGACTGGTTGCCGATGGAGAGCATCTTGTCAAAACCGACACGGCGGGTGTATGTGGCGGCGATCATGGCGATGAGCAAGGCACCGCTTTGTGAAATCAAACCCGCTGTACCGTTCATTGGCAGTTGCGACGCAAATGAAGCGTTCATTTTGCCGCTGTTTGAGAGCACACCGATGATGTTTGGCCCGATGATGCGCATGCCATATTCGCGCGCGGTCTTTACAACCTGTTCTTCGAGCTCATGTTCGCCGACTTCAGAGAAGCCGGAAGTGATGATGCTAATGCCCTTGACGCCTTTTCGCCACATTCCTGGGTAACGCCATGCACAAACTTAGCGGGAACCGTAATGATGGCTGCATCGATGACATAGGGTACTTCCTTAACTGAAGTGTAGCATTTGTGCCCGAGAATTTCTTCTGCTTTGGGGTTGATGGGGTAAATGGCCCCCCCTTCATAGCCACCTGCAATTAAGTTCGCAACGACTTTGTAACCGATTTTTTCAGGGTCGGCTGAAGCGCCTACAATAGCGATGCTTTTTGGTTCAAGAACTGCATTAATAATTGGATCCACATTTTCCTCCGGTTTATATTGTTTTTACCAATTGATTAGTATACCACCGAAATTTATGAAATCGTATTTTTCGTAGTGCTTCTTATACGAATATTACAAAGGATTTTTGGGAGCTAATATGGGCTTGGCTCTCAGACATTTTGAATACTTGCAAAAAAAATGCAGATAAAGCCAACTTAAAATGAACAATTTTCATATCAAAAATCGCTTTCTGGTTTCGGAGACTCGTGCCATCTGCCTGTTGGCACTTTACAATAATCTGAAGATTAGACAGAATTGGTCCAGATAATGATTAGGAATGCTTTTTAAGCAATAGTGTCATCAGTTAACTGTAAATCAGGGATCCAACACACTAAAGTTTTCAGTAAAGATTATATCTCGACCTAAACCCAACAAAACCGAGTATTTCCCTGGTGGCAGTTCCAAATCAATTGGAATTTTCTCTGTTTCATGGTTGACGATGTAATGTGTGAATTTATAGACCTCTTCAGTCTTAACAATTTCATCCTCATATATATTAATATGCACATAACCTTTAAAATTCGGGTCTGTTGTTTTAAATCTTCCGCAGACACAAATTGTGTCACCAACAAAAAAATGCATTCTCAATATTTGGGCTTTTATCAAAGTTGCAAAAATGTGGGTCTATAAATTCAACCTTCTCCGGTTCGCGTATGTAGCCTGTTACTCTTAAAAGGTGAATAACACCAAAGGCCAACAGAAAAATAGCCACTAGAATGAAAAAAAACTGGTTTTTTTTAATCTCTTTGATTGTCATTTCATATCCTGAATTTTAAAAACTCATTTCTTACTTGTTGCCTTAATCCATCTTGCAGATTCAGATAAAAAAAACTGCTTGATTTATTAGTCAATAATGCTTTACTCTATAAAGTCCTTGGTTTATTTCATTTCAATCTCTTACATTCATTCTGGTTAGCTGCCCGTCACAAAATGAAAACTCTGCTTCTGCTCTGAAGAAAAGGGCCAGGGTCTTGCCATGGCATAAGTATAAGTTATAGGTTCAATACATCCTTCATAGGCATTCTTTTTCGATACGCTTACAAGTTTGATTCCTTCCATACCATCCGTCACATATTTAACACTTACATTCACTGGGAAATAATGTGTCATCACTTGATAGATATCTTTAGAATTCAAACATTCATCCGTTAGAATCCATTGTGAAGAAACCAGATTATCGCAAATTTTAGAATGTAACTTAGCTTTTTCATTGATATATCTCAGTTCTCCTAACCCAACCCAAAGAAATATGACCAATAAAATGGCTAAAAAAACCACCTAAAAAGAAAAAAAACCAGCATTTTTCATATGTTTCATAATTTTCCTCACAATAAAAACGATGAGAATGATCTTGGC
>JMBX01000033.1_pt1 | contig 34150 bp, 48 predicted proteins | sample 616521 | NCBI WGS metagenome assembly JMBX01 (sample SAMN02727906, study PRJNA239997) | anaerobic digester metagenome | biome: anaerobic digester; isolation source: mesophilic anaerobic digester inoculated with municipal waste water sludge... | place: Germany: Bielefeld University, CeBiTec ...
GGGAAGATGTTGTTCCTGTGAAAGTGATAGAGCTGTGCAAACCCGATCATGCCTATCGCTTATTGTCGGACGATCATTTGCGGCTCTATTCAAACATGATGCCCTGCCGTATTGCTGTTTATGAAAAAGACGATGGAGGCACCTATGTGTCGCGTATGAACCCGGCAATTCCCGCCTCGCATATAGGAGGCCCGGTGCTGGATGTAATGTCTGGTGCGTACAGCGATGCCGAAAAATTTGTAGAGAAAATAGTAAAGGAACAATAATTGTTACAATTATTATTTGTTATAAGGAACGAGGGTGTATCACAACGTGATTTCACCCTCGTTCTATTACCCGATTTTTTGTACATTTGTACTTCCAAATTACAGCTGGATAATGAATTCGATACAAGATTACGAGATAATGGCGCCGGCAGGGTCTTATGAGTCACTGACGGCTGCCATACAGGGAGGGGCAGATTCAATCTACTTCGGTATTGAAGGGCTGAATATGCGAGCCAAATCCTCCAATAACTTCACAATAGCCGATCTGCACAACATTGCCCGCATCTGCCGGGAGAACAACCTGAAAAGTTATCTCACGGTGAACACGATCATTTACAATAATGACATGACATTGATGCGCAAGATTGTGGATGCGGCAAGGGAGGCAAACCTGTCAGCCATCATAGCAGCCGATGTGGCGGTGTTGATGTACGCCCGCAGCATCGGCGTTGAGGTGCATCTCTCCACCCAGCTGAATATAACCAATACCGAGTCGCTGAAGTTCTACGCACAGTTTGCCGATGTGGTGGTTCTGGCACGGGGAGCTCACCCTCGAACAGGTGGCTTCCATCCATCGCGATATTGTGGAGCAGCAGATTATAGGGCTCGGGAGAGCTGATTCGAATAGAGATGTTTGCACACGGTGCCTTGTGCATGGCCGTATCCGGAAAATGTTAACCTGAGCCTGGCACGAAAATCTTTCCGGCCAACCGGGGGGCATGTAACCAGATATGCCGTAGAGGATATATAGTGAGGATAAGATAGCGAGATAGAACTGGAATAGACAATGAGTATATTATGTCACCCAAAGACCTTAAAACCATTCATTTTATGAACAAGATGATGGATGCTGGTGTGCAGGTGTTTAAAATTGAAGGGCGTGCAAGGGGCCCCCCCGAATATGTACGTATTGTAACGTCGTGCTACAAGGAAGCGGTACAGGCTTATTGCAGTGACATATATACGGAAGAGAAGATAAGCGACTGGAACGAACGCCTTTCAACCGTGTTTAACCGCGGATTCTGGAACGGTTATTATCTTGGACAACGGCTGGGTGAGTGGACACACCGCTACGGATCAGGCGCCACAAAGAGGAAGGTGTATGTGGGTAAAGCCATCAAGCATTTTGGAAACCTTGGCGTGACAGAGTTTCTGGTAGAGACACAATCGGTCAGACAGGGTGACGAACTGTTGATCACAGGCCCTACCACCGGAGCTGTCTTTGTCACGGCCGACGATATTCGCGTGGATCTGGCCACTGTGCCGGAGGCGTTCAAGGGAGATCATTTTTCCATTAAAGTCAACGAAAAGATCCGCCCCAACGACCAGCTCTACAAAATGGTTGCTGCCAACAGAAAGGGAACGTCGCATGAACGCTGAATCAGTGTACGGAATGGTACTTTGCTGAAGTAAATTGAAAGAATCAACTTATTTATCCCTCCTCCTTGAACCAGCCGGAATACATAAGGTAGTTGTTGGCAATCTTCTGATTCATCCCTTTGGATTGTTCAGGATCTACCTTTTTACAAATTTGGCGGGCACACCGGCATAGATGCTGCCAGGCTCCACCTGAGTGCCACTCAGCACTACTGAGCCCGCTGCAATGATTGCCCCTTCACCAATCACTGCATGATCGAGGACTATTGCCCCCCATCCAATAAGTGCGCCATCTTTTATCTCAGCACCGTGAATAACCACGTTGTGCCCAATGGAGACATCGTTTCCAATGACTGATACGGATTTCTGGTAGAGAGTGTGAAGAACAGTGCCGTCCTGAATGTTCACACGGTCGCCAATACGGATGGAGTTTACATCGCCACGAAGCACCGCATTGAACCAGATGCTGCAATTGCGGCCGATAACCACATCACCGATGATGGTGGCGTTATCTGCCAGGTATGTATCTTCGCCGATCACGGGAGTGAAGCCGCGAACTGATTTTATAAGGGCCATTGTCTTTATTTGGATCTGATCTTTTGAATTTGAGGCTTTATATTTATAATTCAAGGGCAGGTATCGCTTTTGGAATAGAAGGTACACGAGAAGGTACACGTGCCCTGAATTATTTATTTAACAATTGCTTGTATTGGTACTGTCATCACAATATATGCGACAGCTCAATTATCTGTAATACCATTTCTTAAATGGGTTTTGTCTTATCTTTCAACCAAATTTTTTTTCATCCTTATCAAGATGATTATTTAGCTTATCGTACACCATCTTATGATAGTTATTTATCCATTTAATCTCTTCTGCGGTAAGGAGTTCAACGGCTATAGGCCTGGTGTCGATGGGACAAAGAGTGATGGTCTCGAAATTATAGAATGTGCCAAACTCTTCAGTTTTATTGTACTCCCGGGTCACAATCATGTTCTCAATTCGTATGCCATATTGATTGGCACGATATACCCCCCCGGGTTCGTTTGAAGTGACCATTCCAGGTTGTAGTGGGGTCGGATTTTCTTCAAGGCGGATGTTCTGGGGGGGACCTTCGTGTACGTTGAGAAAATGTCCGATGCCATGACCGGTTCCGTGCCAGTAGGTAAGGCCGTTGTTCCACAAAGTTTTTCTGGCAAGAATATCGAGTTGGGAACCACGCGTGCCTTCTGGGAATATGGCTGTAGCAAGAGCGATATGACCCTTAAGCACATTGGTATAATCTTCCTTCATCTGTTTGCTTACCTCCCCCCCTAATGCTACCGTGCGGGTGATATCGGTGGTGCCGTCTTTGTACTGGGCGCCGGAATCTATCAGCAACAATCCTTCAGGCTGCAATTTCAGGCATGTCTCCGGCGAAGCATGGTAGTGAATGATGGCACCATTAGTACCATATCCTGCAATAGTTCCGAAGCTTTCTCCAACAAACAGGTCCTGCCGGGAGCGGTATTCTCGCAACTTTTTTTTCGATGTCTGTTTCGGCTACCTCCCCTGTAGGGACTGCTTTTCAAGCCACATATAAAATTTCACGAGTGCCACCCCGTCTTTTACCATTGCATTGCGGAAGCCCTTAAGTTCGGTTTCATTCTTTACGCTCTTCATCAGTCTACCGGTGATGGAACATCCACAATTTTGCATGAAGCAGGAATTGTCAGAAGCAGATTGTAATTAATTTTGTTGCCTGTAACACAAACAGAACTGTTCTCCGGTAGCCTGGATACATATTCAAAGATTTTGTGATAATCGTCAATCTTGATTCCCCCGTTCCTTATAAAAGCCCGCCACTTCACCGGTCAATTTACCTGATCGATGAACAGTACCGTCTCATTTTCTGAAACGTATGCATAGGCAACTGCCACGGGATTGTATTCAACATCGTTTCCCCGCAGGTTGAAAGTCCATGCAATGGTGTCGAGCGTGGCAATTATTAGACCGTCCGCATCCAGCTTCTTCAGCCTGGCATTGATTCGGCCGATCTTGCTTGTCACAGATTCTCCGGTAATATCATCAGGAAGTATGAAAATGCGGTTTTGGGAATCTCGGGACGATCGGCCCTTATTTCAGTAAAAGGGTCGAATGATGAATCAAGACTAATCCCTTTTGCATTGAGTCTGTTCTTCAGTGCTATTGCATCAGAAGCGGCATATACCATTCCATCTATGCCTACAGTGGCGCCCTGACCCGTCTGTTCAATAATCCAGTCCGTCATATCCGGAGTGCCGGGCTGCCCCATTTTGAAAAGTTCGAATCCCGTATCTTTCAATTCATCTGCCGCTTGCAGAAAATACCTCGAATCGGTCCACACTCCTGCTTTTTCTTTGGTAACTACCGCTGTGCCGGCTGATCCGGTGAAACCGCTTATCCATTTTCTGGATTCCCAATGTTTGGGCGGATATTCACTCAAATGAGCATCGGTAGTTGGGATGATGAAGGCATCAAGCTTTTTTTGCCTCCATGAAATGTCTCAGGGCAGTGAGCCTTTCGGGAATTTCGTTTGTTTTCATTATATTTACAATATGAATTTATTTTTTTAAACAACAAATATAATAATTTGTTCTTATTTTTGGGCTTCAAAACAGGATAAAGAGTAAACAGTGCATAATAAAATTACTGTTCTGTTAAATGTCAAACTGGCATGGATGATAGGAACGATAAAACTGGCAATCTATTATCCGGTGATCTTGAAAACAGATCAGGACAATATAAATCAATTATGAAGTTGGTTTATCATGTATTCCTGTATTCCGGTATTTTTTTTCAGTCGATCACTCATAATTAATTGTTAGTATCAAATGCCCTTTTTTTAAAGTTAACAGCATAATCGCATGATTATATTGATATTAAGTAAAGACTTAGGCAGATATTCATCAATGTGTCAGCTAATTGAGAATAAAAATGGAAACAAAAATAAGACTTAACAAGATGCATTTTTATGCATTTCACGGAGTGATGCAGCAGGAAAAGGTTATAGGTAATGAATTTGAAGTGAATATTACTCTTAAAGCAGATCTTGCGGCAGCCAGCATGTCTGATGATGTATCAGATACCGTTAACTATTCAGATGTGTATGATCTGGTAAACAAGGAAATGAAAATCCCTTCAAACCTTATTGAGCATGTTGCCTGCAGAATATGCAGAAAGATAAGGGAATATTACCCTGTGCTATCTGCAGTGGAGGTGAGTGTGAAAAAGATGCATCCCCCCTGTCAATGGTGAGATGGAAAGTGCTGAGGTTATAATAACCTGCTAATGTTTTTATGGAGTGATGAGACAGATCTCATTGCAACCATCCTGCTTATCTCGCAACTTTTCTACCTTTGCATAAATTATTTATAAATGGACCAGCGCTTAGATGAAATAACATTAACTGCCGTTGCAGAAGATGACACCACTTTACAAAATGCCGGCCCTGTTGAGCAACAGGACGGGCCGCTGATGTTGCGCACCGAAAATCTTGTTAAAAAAAATACGGTAAGCGCACAGTGGTAAACCATGTCTCCATAAATGTGAAGCAGGGAGAGATAGTAGGACTGCTGGGACCTAATGGAGCTGGTAAAACTACCACTTTTTATATGACGGTGGGGCTGATTGTTCCGAATGAAGGTGAAATATTTATCGGTAACCGGAATATTACACGTTATCCTGTTTACAAACGCGCCCAGAGTGGTATCGGTTATCTTGCACAGGAGGCATCTATTTTTCGAAAGATGACGGTAGAGGATAATATCAAATCGGTATTGGAATTTACTGATAAGTCGCCCGAAGAGCAGCTCGACAAGCTGGAGTCACTGATTAATGAGTTTGGGCTGGAGAAAGTGCGTAAAATCCGGGTGATCGTCTTTCGGGTGGAGAGCGGCGCCGTGCAGAGATTGCACGTTGCCTGGCTATTGACCCGAAATTTATTATGCTGGACGAACCTTTTGCCGGAATTGATCCTATTGCAGTGCAGGATATTCAATCTGTTGTAGCTCAATTAAAATATAGAAATATTGGAATTCTTATCACAGACCACAATGTAGATGAAACATTAAGTATCACCGATCGCGCATATCTCCTCTTTGAAGGGAAGGTGTTGTTTCAGGGCACAGCTGAAGAGCTGGCAGCCAATACAATCGTGCGTGAAAAATACCTGGGACGTGATTTTGAACTCAGAAAACGTGTATTCGAAACTTTATAAACGCTGTATGGCAAGAATCCTTTCTATAGATTACGGCAAAAAACGTACCGGAATAGCTGCGAGCGATCCGCTGCAGATCATTGCCAACGGGGGGTGACGACAGTGGAGACCTCAAAACTTTTCGATTTTCTGAGTGAATATCTTCAAAAGAGGATGTCTCATGTATCGTTGTTGGCCTCCCCAGGCAGATGAATTACGAACCTTCGGAAATATGAAAAGAGTAGAGCCGTTTGTGAATCGTCTTAGAAAGCTATACCCTGATATTCCCGTGGAGTATTACGATGAGCGGTTTTCATCCAGAATGGCACAACAGACAATGAGAGATGCGGGACTCAAAAAGAAGAGCCGTCAGAATAAAGAGTTAGTAGATGAAATAAGCGCTACCATTATCCTGCAGGGATACATGGAAAGCAAAAGAATAAAATAAGTTTATCAGTTTTATTACGCAGTTGAGAGAAGTGTACCCGAGGCTTTTATACCCGGCAGTGCGACAAGGCCGGGTAAGCTGAAGATTAGATTATGATTTACCAATATATATATACGGACACCCTGTGTTGCGCAAGGTATCAAAAGATATCGATCCCCCCTTAATTATTCCAATTTGAGTGAGCTTGTTGAGAACATGTTTGAAACCATGTATAATGCTGATGGAGTTGGGCTTGCCGCTCCGCAGGTGGGGGCTAGAGGATAGGATTTTTTGTAGTGGACCTTTCTCCGCTTGCGAGTGAGGAACATAACGGATTCAAAGATTTTAAAAGGTATTTATAAATGCTCATATCACTGAGCGCGGCGGTGAAATTGAGGCTGTTGAAGAGGGATGCCTGAGTATCCCGGGGGGGATTCATGAAAAAGTACCCCGTGAAGGAGAGATACGCATAAAGTATCTTGATGAAAACCTTGTTCAGCAAGATATTACATTCTCGGGTTTTATGGCACGGGTCATCCAGCATGAGTATGATCATTTGGACGGGATAATGTTTGTCGACAGAATATCACCGCTGCGTAAGCGTATGGTGAAGGGTAAGCTCTCAAACATGGAAAAGGGAAAGGTTGCTTGCGAATATAAGATCAGAACCGTAAAGTGATATAGTTCTGCTATCACTCTCCTTTGGTGAGCCTGGCCGCTGCCTTATTGTCCAGAAACCAGAAAAGATTTCCCGAATCAGGCTGCACAAGAGCGGCTGGATACTTATCCTCTGCATTTTCTGATTGTTCAATTATCTCCTTCACCTTTTGTGCCTTATTTTCGCCGGTTATAAGGAAAGCTATGTTGCTAGAGGCGTTGATCACTTTTCCAGTGAGAGAGATACGCTTTTGGCCGCTTACGGGGGTGAGTCGCAGCAACACAATTTTCGTCGCTGTACCAGAGTTTCATTTCATGAGGGAAGATGGAGGCCGTATGGCCGTCGTCGCCCATACCCAACATCATTATGTCAAAAACGGGTATCCCATTTTTTTTGATTCCAGCTCTCTATTCAGCAGTTCGCCATATCTTTTGGCTTCAGCTTCAGGGTCGTTATCCCCCCCTGAACAGGAAAAATATTTTTGTCAGCCAGATGTATAAAGTTAAACAGATGCTCTTTCGTCATCCCGTAATTGCTTTCAACATCTGTGTGAGGAACGCAGCGTTCGTCTCCCCAGAAAAATTTGACCTTTGTCCAATCTATTGCACCCTCGGGCAGTCTGGCCCAATAATCAAACAGCGACCTGGGTGTGGAACCACCAGAGAGAGCTATTGTTGCAAGCTCCTTTTCAGCTAATATATCTGTAAGCCACCCGGTAAATGATATGTTTAATTCTTCAGCAGTATTATAAATTCTAATTTTTCTCATGCAAGTAAATGATTTTTTTTGTAGTTCTATAGTTCACAATATATTCCGTCTTCCGCCAGATTTTTGCATGGGTATCGCCATGTGTTCTCTTTTCCCTCAATAAGGTCATCAGCTACATCGGGCCCCCCATGAACCGGAAGGATATCCATGAAGAGGTATATTCTTGTCATTCGCCCAGTAATCGAGGATAGGCTGCACAAATTTCCACGTTTCTTCGGCAGCCTCACCCTGCATGAAGAGCATGTTGTCGCCGGCCATACAATCGAGAATCAACCGCTCGTATGCGCTTGGTATATAATGGTCGTTCAGTTCAGAGTAGTGAAAATCCATATTGACAGTTTTACTTCGTATCCACTGCCGGGAACCTTCATACCTGTTTTAGCAGTATACCCTCATCGGGTTGAATTCTCAGTATAAGTTGATTGTCAGACTGATCCATCATGTCGGCCGATCTGAATAGTTTTGGGGCGATGGCCTGAAGTGAATTACTACCTCCGATACGTGTGTGGGAAGCCGTTTACCTGTACGTATATAAAATGGTACGCCCTCCCAGCGCCAGTTGTCGATATATACTTTTATCGCTGCATAGGTCTCGGTTCGGGAGTTTTTATCCACATTATTCTCATCGCGATAACTTTTGTAATGTTTGCCCCCGTACAGTGGCTTCAGTGTACTGCCCGCGTATTACGTTGTTTTTAAGATCTGTTTCACTAAAAGGGCGCAATGAACGGAAAACCTTCATCTTTTCGTAGCGAATCTCTTCCGGTGTTATTTTGCTTGGTGGTTCCATCGCTACCAATGACAATACCTGCAAAAGGTGGTTTTGCACCATGTCGCGAAGTGCTCCCGATTGGTCGTAATACCCACCTCGGTCCTCAACACCTATACTTTCCGCGGCAGTAATCTCCACATGCTGGATGTAGTTTCTGTTCCATAGCGGCTCGTAAATGCCATTGGCGAAGCGTGTAACCATTAGATTCTGCACGGTCTCTTTGCCCAGATAGTGATCGATGCGGTAGATCTGATCTTCACTGAAAAAACTCAAGCAGCAGCTTGTTAAGCTCAACAGCCGAAAAAAAATCATGTCCGAAGGGTTTTTCGATAATAATTCTTCTGAACCCTTTTTGTTGCATCGTGAGTCCCTGTCCGTATAAAAACTTAGGTATTATGGTGTATAGAGAAGGTGGTGTGGATAGGTAGAAAATATAGTTAGATCCGAGGACAAACTGTTTATTCAACTCTCCTAGTTTATTTTCACATGTATATACTCTTCTCCCTTCCGGTATCGATGCTCATGTAGAAGACCATGGAAAGGAAGCTCTCTATCTTATCTGAGGCTGCCTCCTTATAGTGTGAGAACTGCAAGATCCCTTCTTCTATTTTTTTTCTAAACCGGGTATTGGTTAATTCCGACCGGCTTACTCCAAGAATGGCGTATCCTTCAGGCAGAGAATCGTTCATATACAGGTCGAATACGGCAGGAATAAGTTTGCGATATGTCAGGTCTCCTGAGGCGCCGAAAATTACCAGCGCCTGATTGGATATTTTTTTTCATTTTAAAAATTGAGTTAGCAGTTAAGATAAATATGCAACAAATGTAGAGCAAAAAAAGTTGAATCTACAGCTCTCAAAGAAAAAAAATCGACTGCCAATAGAAAGTAATCATTGTTGTCGTTTTGAATGTATTATAATTTGTTGTATCATTTGTCCGCTCGAAAATATTTTTCCAATTAACGCTTTAATAATTAATTTAGTATGAATAATTACGAAACCGTTTCATTTTGACTCCCGTTTTGTCTGATGTACAGATGAAGGAAGCGGTTGAAAAATTCAAGAAACTCCTTACGGACCAAGGAGCTGAAATTGTAAACGAAGAGGATTGGGGGGGTTTGCGCAAACTGGCTTACCCTATTGACAAGAAAACTACCGGATTTTATGCATTTCTGGAATTCAAAGCAGATCCTTCGATGATTGAACGATTGGAAGTTAATTTCCGTCGTGATGAACGGGTTATCCGTTTCCTGACAGTTAAACAAGACAGATTTGCGCTGGAGTATGCCGAAAAAGAAGAAACAACAAAGGAGGCAAAAGGCATGAAGCCCGTCCCCCCCAGGCTTCTGAAACTGTAAAGACCAGAAAGACAGAGACTGCTGTGGCGGTTGAAGATGTAGAATTAAACGAAAAGGAGGATTAAGAGATGGCTAAGCAAACAGAAATCAGATATTTGACACCACTGTCGGTGGATGTGAAGAAGAAAATATTGCCGCTTCAAAAAGAACGGTATCAAATATATTGACTATAAAGATCCTGAGTTTTTGAAAAAGTTTCTTAACGAACAAGGGAAAATTTTACCGAGGAGAATTACCGGTACATCATTGAAGTTTCAACGACGTATTGCACAGGCAGTAAAGAGAGCACGTCATATTGCCATGCTTCCATACGTAACCGATTTAATGAAATAAAAGGAGGAATAGGAGATGGAAGTAATTTTAAAAGAAGACGTACAGAATTTAGGCTACAAAGATGATGTAGTGAATGTAAAAAAAAGGATATGCACGTAATTTCCTTATTCCTCAGGGAAAGCTGTTATTGCCAGTGAATCAGCAAAGAAAGTGCTGGCTGAGAATCAAAAGCAGCGTGCCCACAAGCTTGCACAGATTAAAGCCGATGCACAGGCTCTAGCTGACAAGATGGAAGGCGTTACTTTGACCATAGGAGCCAAAACCAGTACTACCGGTACCATTTTCGGTTCTGTTACCAACATTCAGATTGCTGATGCACTTCAGGAAAAAGGCTTTGAAGTGGACAGAAAGTTAATTGTGATAAAAGGACAGGTAAAAGAGGTTGGTAACTACGTGGCAACAGTAAAACTGCATAAAGAGGTTTCTGTTGAAATTCCGTTTGATGTAGTTGCCGAATAAGATTTTTACGCAACATGATATGCAAAAACCTCGGGTAAAAGCCTGGGGGGGTTTTTGCATTGTTCTCATACAAGTTTTTCTTCAAGCGCCATTCGCACTAACACTGCTGTGTTTTGGCGCCCAACTTGAGCAGTAAGTTTTTCGATAACTGTTGATGGTCTGGTTCCCCAGGCACATCTTATCGGCAATCTCAGGGTTTGTGTAACCTTCAACAATGAATTGTAAAAGTTCTTTTTCCCGTGGTGTGAGCCACACTGGGTTGCGTGATCGTTTGCGCATAAGCATATCTATTTCTTCACTCAGAAAACGCTCTCCGTCCATTACTGTTCTGATGCCCAGGAGAATCTCTTCGGGCATAGCGTTTTTTTATAACATAGCCCATGGCGCCGTTCTCCAGTGTACGGCGCACCATTGCGTATTCACCATAACTGGTCAACGCGACAATCTTAAGGTCGGGATAGCGTTGGTGAATCTCCTTGCAGAGGTCGATACCACTGATATCAGGCAGGTTTATATCCAGCAATACTACATCTGCCTTTTCAGGGTGAGCTGTTGTAAACACTCTTTGCCTGTGTAGGCTGTACTGCAAACAGTGGCAAATTCTGATTCATCTATCAGCTTTTAACCCATCGACCAGTATTTTGTGATCATCTACAATCAGTACCTGTATCATAATGTTTTATACTTTAAAGTCAACATTTACCTCTGTCCCCCCCTCACCTGTTTTTGAACAGATGTTCATTGTGCCATTAAATGAGGTGACTCTGTTCTGAATACTTATCAAACCTATCCCATCTGTCTTTACAGTAGGGTCAAAACCCTTTCCGTTGTCCTGAACGGTAACGGAAACCCGGTCTTCTTCCTGCAATAACTGGACATTTATTTCAGTCGCCTCAGCATGTTTAAGGGCGTTATTTACCAGTTCGTGAACCGTACGGTAAACAATTATTTCCAGTTTTTGATTCAAACGTTCATTGTTGCCGAAACGATGGAATTTTACGTTGGGGGGGAGGCTATCGCAAAAATCAGACAGTGCTATGTTCAATCCGTAGCGTGACAATGATTCTGGCATCATATTGTGTGCCACGCGACGCAGTTCCCGCATAGACTTATCTAACATCTCCAGCACTTTGTTGAATCGGAACACATCTTCTTCTTCAATGATAACATCTTTTTTCATATCAAAAGGTTTAGTTTTACTGCAGAAAGCATTCCTCCCAATCCATCGTGAAGATCCCTGGCCAAGCGTGTGCGTTCGGCTGTCTCTCCCTCCAGCACTGACTGAGTGGCTACAAGCTGCTTCTCTTGTTCGAGCTGAATAACTTTGTTGTCGGCTAGCTGTTTTTTTTGCTTTGGTGTTTTTATTGCGGAGGTGTAGAAGTAAAATCATTGATAACAGTGAAATTACAATTAACAAAACAATAATTTGGTAATTTTTCTGATCTTTTTGCAATGAATTGATTTTCATCTCTTTTTTTCATTCTGGAAGGTGGCTTCCAGTAAGTTCAGATGTTGCCTGTTGTTCTCATTAAGTATGCTGTCACGCATACTGTATGATAAATCCAGGTAATTGTATGCTGTGGCAAAACTATCGTTTTGCTCTTCAATTTTGATAGAAGCCACAATGCTCGCTGTACTATATCTCCGGTTTGGAATTTTTCTGCCCACGCTAATGCCTTTTGAACTTCATTACGCGATTCCATGAGTTGATTATTTGAGAAATATGCCTCAGAAAGATTGATTGAAACGCGCATTTGTTCATATTCGTTACTCAGGCTGTCGGCAAAGGCAGATGCACTAAGAAGATGCTTAACCGACTGCCCGTAATCATTTTTATAATACCTGTAATATCCTCCGTAGTTCAAGTGTACCAGGTCTAAAATGTAATAATCTTTTCTTTTTAAAGCAATGGCTTTGGCTTCTTCAAGCATTTGCGGGACTTCATCATATTTTCTCTGGTTAATCAATGATGCCGCAAGTGTGGTACTGCTCACCGAGAGCAGATACTCATCCCTATTTTTCTTTGCCATGGCATAACATGCTCGTGCATATTCTTCCGATTTTTTTTGTCATCCTTTAGAAAAGAGTAGAGAGTGGATAAGTTATTTAAAGTTCGTGGGAGGATTTTAGTGTCTTTTACAGTATCAAAAAGTCGCATCGCATTTATATACAGCTCGATGGCGGACAGGTAATTACCCTTGCGCAGCTCTATTGTACCCAGGTTATGGTATATAGTACCTCTCCCAAGGACAAAATCGCTACCTGAATGCTTCCGGTAAATGCTGTCGGCACGCTCACAACTCTTTGTTGCCATCTCAAAATCCTGTTTGATATCAGAATAAAAACTTCCCTGTAACTTGTAAGCCCTGGCTAATGCAAGGGGGTTTTGGTGGCTTTTTGCCAGCTCCCCCGGCTTTTACTGCAAGCATATAAGCACTGTCGGGATAAGTATAAAGTAGATTTTGTGAATGTGAAAGAAGTGTATCGGGATTGTGTTCCGGATCTGTTGCTTTTAGATAAGAGCCATTTTAAGTTGCATCCTGTTGATAACAATAATATCAGGATAAGATGAGCAATGCAAGCCGGAATTTTCCTTTTTTGGTTTCATAGTAATTCAATTTTTCTCCAAAAATAGGGAAATTTAATGAATACAAATTTAAATTAAGTAACATATTTAAAATACCCCTTTTGGGGGGGGTTATTTATTAGACACATAACCATATATTTTTGTAAATACATTTACTTTATAACAAAAATGAGCGTCATGAGAAAATTACTTTTATTCCTTAGCATGATATTTATGCTATCATTTACTTCAAATGCACAGAGCTGGATCAAGAAACTGGGCAATACTGCCAAAGATGCTGCTCAGCGTGCTGTAGAGGAGAAGGTGGAAAGAAAATCAGATGAAGTGACTAACAAGGTGATGGACAGGGCTGAAGAGTCTGTTGCTAAGAAAGGTGATGAGGATAACACGGATGTACGTAAACGGGAATCGGATGAAAACGATGATGTATCTGAGCATGATCATACAGTATCTGGTTCCGATGAAAAAGGATCTACGGTGTTGCAATCTTTTTCTAGTTATGATTTTGTTCCGGGCGATCAGATTTTATATTTTGAAGATTTTTCCAGTGATGCTATCGGAGATTTTCCTGCAACTTGGACTTCCAATAGTGGTGGTGAGGTAAAACGGTTAATATATCCGATGGCCATTGGTTTCATATGTATGGAGAGGATGCCACCTATTGTTATATGCATTCCGTTAAATTCCCTGATAATTTTATTATGGAATTCGACATTATTCCTGACAATGAATACAAATATGGGACACAGCTCACATTTTATCAGGAGGATCAGCAAGAGCACAAAGAGATGAACGATGATCTTTATCCCGGTATTGGAGGTTTGCATATCAGGCTGATGAGTGATTGTTGGGAGACCAAAGGATACAGTGATGACAAAGAGTGGATAAATGGGAAATCGACAATTAAACCGGTAAGACTTGAAAGAGTGAACCATGTGATTGTGTGGATACAAAAGCGTCGTGTTCGCATCTATCACGAAGGTCAGAAAGTACTGGACATACCTACCAACATTTACGAGGGTACCCTTTTTAACCGCTTCCGCTTTTCAGCCTGGGATTCATACAGCTTTCCGTATATTACCAATCTTAAGATAACTACAGCTTCTCCCGATACGCGCAGTAAACTTATTACTGAAGGTAAATTGGTGAGTTACGGTATTTATTTTGATGTGAACAAGGCCGAAGTAAAACCAGAGTCTTATGCCACCATGAAGAGTATTGCCGGTGTCCTAAGTGATAATCCCGGAGTAAGGGTTAGAATTATTGGCCATACCGACAGTGACGGCGATGATAATCTCAACAAGACACTATCAGCCAAAAGGGCAGAGTCGGTTAAAAATGAACTGGTTACATCTTTCGGCGTTGAGCCAGCCAGGCTGGAAACGTCAGGAGCTGGAGAGGGAGAGCCAATTGCTCCTAATGACTCACCTGAGAATAAGGCTAAAAACAGACGTGTTGAGTTTGTAAAGATATAAAATTATTTAATTTGCAGAAGGGCTGACAGAATGCAGATTGTTAATTTATTATTGGTGTTTAATATGCTTTTTAATGCGAACAGCGTAGTTGTTAGATTATATTGATATTAAATGAATTTTTACCGAACTGTTATTGAGAATTTTAATATTTAAATTATTTACGCATGAGAAAGATAATTTTTGTAATAATGTTTTCTCTGTTGTTGGGAGCATGCGGAGGCGACAGAAAAAGCAAGCCGGAGGATGAAACAACAATGAAAGAGCTTGCAGGGGGGGACGCTTCCAAAAAGAGATACCCCTTGGCACAGGGAATAATTCATTCAACTTCTGAAACAATGGGTGTTGAGGTTAATACCGTTACCTATTTCGATAAATGGGGGGGTGACTGGGAAGCTATCGAGACAACAGTTCCAATGGAGATAATGGGAGAGGACTACTCCTCACACACCCTTGAGATCATTAAAGGTGACGAACATTGGAGAATAGATCTCGACCAAGGAACCGGTGAGCATTATGTAATGACTAGATCAGTAAATCCAATGGGTGTTGATGTAGAGGGTATGTCAGCTGAGTTATCGGGTAAGATGAATATTGAGAAATTGGGCGATGTGGACTATCTTGGGTACAAGTGTCAAAAGATGAGGATAAAAAGCGACAAGGGTACCGAGATGGAATATATTATGTTCGGTAATGTGATGATGAGTATGGAAGGTGAGGCTATGGGAGTTAAGTCTAACACCAGGGTGATATCGGTTGAAGAGGTAGCGCCGCCGGCTGAAAAGTTTGAGATACCAGGTGATATTAAATTCATGGAGTAGTCATGAATCTTTCGTAGCCAACATCTTGCTTGCCGGCAGAGTTGATTCCTGACATTTAACTTGCTTGCCGGCAGAGTTGGCTCTGGGTATTTAACTTGATTATTATATTGAATTATCAGAAAAGAGCCTGCTCATATAATCCAAAATATCAGAAATGATTATTCATATTCCATTGAAAATCAACATCTGCTTTGGTCCATATTTAATAAAAGAGATTTTATGGAGGGGGGACTCGAAAAAAAAGAAATCGAAAATAATTTATTTAAAATTAATAAAAAATATGAATCAGATTGAAAGAGCAAGAAAAATTTTGTTCACTCCCAAAGATGAATGGAGCGTGATTGAATCTGAAAATGACTCCCATACTAAAGTGTTGATGACATATTTGATCTGGCTGTCTTTAATTCCTGTGGTCGCATCTTTTATAGGTTATGGACTGATCGGTTACCACTTTCTTGGAGTTAGAGTGGGGGGGGAGGTATCTTCTGGGGAGTTAGATATGCAATACAGCATTTTATTTCAGTAATAGGAGGAGCATACCTTACTGCAGCTGTATTTAATTTTATGGCTCCTAAATACGGTGGTGTAAAAGATTTTAATAGAGCATTTCAGCTTGCTGCTTACTGCTATACCCCCCCGGTTTGTGTTGGCGGAATATTTTATATTCACTACAGCTTGAGCATGTTGGCAGGAGTGGCGGGAATTTACGGACTGTTTCTTTTATACTTTGGTGTTAAACCCATGATGAAGGTAACTGATGAAAAGGCTACCACCTATTTTGTTGTTTCACTATTGGCGATGATAGTTATTTCGCTGGTTTTGGGTTTAATTCTTGCTCAGCTGATTGGCACTGGCAGTTATTGGCGTTGATACAGACAACAGCCATTACTGAGAGCATCAAAATTCCTGTATCTTAAAATTTCCGTGAGTTACAGAATTTTTTTGATAATAAAATGATTAATATGGTCATTAATCCGTTTTTGCAATTGTTGTTTTAATAATGAAAATGTTTCTTAAACCGTTGCGAAATAAATAAATTAATCATATGAAGAATAGCATTTACCGTATAAATTAAAGATAGTTAACATATTGATGTTATGTGCATTTATGATGGTTCCCGGTTACGCTGATGCAGGCGATGATCCCTGGTCATTTATTAAAGAGTTGCCTCCCATCCCTGTGAATATATGCGGTGAGAGGCTTGATGTTGCTGCAAAATGGGTAGAAAGACTGTCTGCACTGAAGGACAGGATGGTGGAACTTCAGGTCAAAGAAAAATGGGAAAAAGATGATGCTCTTAAAGATGCTAAGTCGAACATGGCTTTGTTTGAACCATCAGGTGGTGAACTTCAGAGGAAGTACTTTGGATTATTGAAAGAGATTGAACTTACAGAGAGGCAGGCCGAATCCAAACTGAATGAGATACTTTTGGATAAGTCTAAAAACATAATTTCGGTGGAAACCAAGTACCAGCAAATATTAGAACCGTTGAATAATGAGCTTAGAAATGCTATTGCCCAGGGAAAGGACACTAGCAATGTTAGGGATAAGATTAAGAACCTTGTAGCAGAAAGGTGCCTGGAGTTGGGAATGATATGCAGAGAATTCCTTGTCAAATATCGTAACATGCTTGGTGAACTTGTTTCCTGTGGAGTAAAGATTAATGAGCTTCAGGACGAGGCAAACAGAATTGCTTATCAGTCATATAATGTTAAAACCAGCTACGGACTCTGGCTAGATTACATCATGATGCATACTGGTGAGTTGATGAAAATATATGACTACAATTCATATAATATTACCGAACTATATGAATTTTAGTTTTTACAGTTTAAATATTCTGAACCGTCATAACATATAATTGAAATAAATTATGAAACGAATAGTTGTTTTAAACATTGTGCTTTGTATTAGTTTTGTACTGTCAGCTCAAAAGGGACTGTTCCCTGCTCAGGGAACAGTGATGACTTATCAGAACTTCGACAAAAAGGGTAAGTCTGTAGGGAAGAACGTTTATCTGCTTGAATCAATAGCTGACTCCGGTAATAAAATTTCAGTCACTTATTTGGTTTCATCTTACGATGAAAAGGATAAACTTACATTTTCAGATCGCATCACAATGGAACAGGTTGGAGACAAAATGTATTTTGATATGAGCAGTTTCGTGAATAAGGCTGCTTTTCAACAGGATGGAGAGATACCTGCTTCCGTTATAATTGAAGGAAATGGCATGGAGATACCTGTAATTGGCGAAGCCAGTCAAACCTTGCCTGATGCTGACATTACAATAACTGCCGAGATGGGATTTATTTCCATGAAAATGGCAACAAAAATAACCAATCGCCGCATAGAAGCAGTTGAAGATATTACTGTGCCGGCGGGTACATTTTCCTGCATGAAGATTTCGGGAGATGTTTCTGGCAAAGCAATGGGAATATCCACTTCTGGAAAACATTCAATGGTATGCTGCCGGAGTAGGTATGGTAAAATCAGAGAGCTATGATAAAAGGAGAATCTTATAGGTTATACCATCTTGACATCCCTTAAAAAAAATAGGGATCCATATCTTTAAACAATATTAATTTGAGCCTACTCCGATAACCCTGAATATAAAAAATAATTATTTATAATATAAGAGTACATTTAAGAAGGGTGCTTAATTCCAAATTCACATTTTTTTATTAAAATATTTTTTTTAATACCTGATTATTTGTTATTTTTGCAATAAAATAAAGTCACAGTGCTGAAAATTAGGACAATTAACTGTTCGGTAAACCCACGTGCTATGTGGTGTAAACTGTTTATCAATGCAGGATTTTCCTGCTGATAACTTCCTTGTTCTTTTCTGTTCGGAAAATGAAAAACAGCAGCAACTCATGTATGATCAGAAAAGAATCTGGGAAGAGAAGATTTCGGACGATAGTTTTCCTACAGATTCAATCAGGCTGCTTTTGGGGAAAAGCGTTATCGATCGTGATAACTTGGCAGTATCCGTGCTCTGTAAGGTGCTGGGGGAAAGGATGCGGGAAGCTTCAGATTTTTCTAAAGCTATTTCATATCACCAGCAAGGTCTAGTTGCAGCTTACAAGATAAATGATACAATCGGCATTATTCAGGCTCTCAATAATATCGGGACCAACTTTAGGAGAATAGAGGCTCTGCCCGAAGCTTCCGATTATCATTATCAGGCACTTCAGATGGCCGAGTCCTTCTCGGCTAAAAATGAATATGTTGGTCGTAAAAGCCGTGCCATGGCAATTAATGGAATCGGTAATGTTCACCTCTCATTTGGAAATCTTGATGAAGCCGAGAGGATGTTCAAGGAAGCACTGGCGGAGGAAATAACATTGGGCAGCAATCTTGGTCAGGCCATGAATTATGCAAATATTGGTACTGTTATTGAAAAAAGCTGATGTATGATTCAGCGTTTGCATATTATCAACGTTCCTTGGAAAAGAACATGCTAGCTAAATCGCAGTTGGGAATAGGCTTGTGTTATATTCACTTAGGACATATTTACGAGCTAAAGAACGAGTATGATAAGGCAGAACGTGAATATCTGATGGCATATAATATACTGAGCGATATTTCAGATACATGGCACTGGCTGAATTCAACCTTAGCCATTGCTCGTATAATGCTGCTTAAAAATGATTCTGTTGAGTCTATAAGGTATATAAGAATTGCTGATAAGGCAGCCAAAGCCATTCAGTCGCCAAAACATCTCGCAGAAGTTTATAATTTGCTCCATGAGTATAATATTAAACGTGGTAATTACGCTACAGCATTAAGCAATTATAAGAAAAGCCAACAATTTCAGGACAGTATTCAGAATATGCAGAAATATAATAAGGTGATTGATGTACGTCAAAATTACGAAAGTGATAAAAACATGCAATACATATCGGGCCTGAATCTTCGTAACGAGATGGTAGCGCGACAAAAGAGGACCATTATATACGCTTCAGGAATATCGTTAATATTGCTTGTCTTTTTGCTTATAGCCCTTTTTTTATTCCTATATGGAGCGTACCAGGAGCAACAAAATACTCAGGGACATGTATAGTGCACGAACAAGTTTCTTTACCAATATAACTCATCAATTCCGCACTCCGCTGACCGTTATCCTCGGACTTAGCAATCATATGCAGTCGGAGAGTAATCTTACACAACATGAATCGAAAGCATATTTGAAGGCGATTGACAGGCAGGGAGCGCATCTGCTTACACTGACAAATCAATTGCTGAGTATGTCGAAAATAAATTCAGGCTCTGATAATCCCAAATGGCAAAAAGGCAATATTGTTGTCTATCTGAACATGGTTATAGATTCTTTTCGCCTCTACGCAAAAGAAAAAGATATAAAATTGTTGTTTACGAGCAGTGATCCTCTTATTGAGATGGATTTTATTCCACATTATGTTGATGATATCCTGCAGAACCTGTTGTCGAATGCAATAAAATTCAGTGGCCCGGGGGGGAAAGAGATTCACGTGGTAATATCAAAAATAAAAAAAACAAAGAAGCGGTCCTTAAGGTGCAGGATTTTGGAGATGGTATACCTAAATCGGATCTGGAATATATTTTGATCTTTTTTATCAGGGTAATAATTCCGAAAGAAATAATGGCAGTGGTATCGGGCTCAGTTATACACGTCAATTGGTTGAAATAATGAACGGAAAAATTGAGGTAGAGAGTGCAGAACAAAAGGGACAGTTTTTATCGTTTCACTTCCTTTGCAACAGTCCGAAACGAATAATATATCTGTGTGGACTCCAAAAGAGAATGAACGGATACCCTCTTCCATGAAAGTCAATACAGGTTTGAATATCTTTTAGAGTCTCAGGATGTTAAAGGTAAAATTATCAACAGGCGAAGATCAGATATTTCCCCCCCTACAGTTTTGCTGATAGAAGACAACGATGACGTAGTACTATATATAAAAGCATTGCTGCCTGCTGAATACAATTCCGTTACGGCTAGGGATGGTACAGAGGGGGGGCTGGAACTTGCAAACGAGTTGATACCCGACATTATTATTTCAGATGTAATGATGCCTAATAAGGATGGTTTTGCTCTATGTCGTGAAATTCGCAAATCCGCTCTACTGAACCATATCCCGATAATTTTATTAACGGCAAAAACAACAATTGACGATCGCCTTAAAGGTATGAAATGTGGCGCCGATGCATATATAAAAAAAACCGTTTCACTACGAAGAGTTATTAATTCAGATAGAAGCTCTGCTTGAAAACAGGCGCTTGCTTAAGGAGAAATATATGCAATCCTTATTCAAAGGCGATGATTTGAATATAAACGACATAAATATTAATTTTCTTAAAAAGCGACTGATATTGTTTTTAAAGATATTAATAATTCTGGTTTTACTTCAACTTCGCTTGCTGAAAAACTCTGCATCAGCAGTTCGCAGCTTAACAGAAAGCTTAGCGCAGTTGCAGGTTGTACACCATCGATGTTTATTCTCAGACTTCGAGTTGAGCATGCAAAAAAAGAAGCTGGTAACAGAGGATAAATCAATCGGTCAGATTGCCGAGGAGTGCGGTTTCTATGACATGGCCTATTTTCGCGTACCTTTAAAAAATTAACAAACGTCACTCCTTCTCAATACCGCCGTTTACCAAGATGATGTTAATAGTTCTTTCATAATAGATAAGCAGGCTTTAGATTTAAAAAGATACCGGAAAGAGGCTATACATCTGATTAGTTTTCGGAGAAAATTAAAAAAAATACCGTACTATATGGGAATTAAGATAATTTTAGCGTACTATTATATCAACAGTCCGGTAAAAAAAGCATCCATAGGTCGCATAATCAAATAATTAACAACAAGATAGGCCTGTTCGAAACCCAGTAGTACTTTTAGCTGATTGCAAGGTGTTTGAAAATAATTACCGAAGTATTGATTATGTGATTATTTATTTCAAATAGAAAAACACCGTCCCTGAGGCGATCTCACGGGACGGTATTTATTCTGCTTTAATTTTATTTTGAAGGATTTCCAATGTGTCTCTAGCGATTGTAAGCTCCTCATCAGTGGGATGATTACCACTTTTACCTTTGAAGATGGTTTGCTGATGATTACCTCTTTTGCACGTACTGAGGCATTTAGTTTTTCATCGAGTTCAATGCCCATGAATTCCATGTTTTTGCATGCATAACTTCGGGTAACAGCCTGATTTCGCCAACACCGCCAGTGAACACGAGTATATCAACACCTCCAAGAATGGCGGCATAAGATCCTATATATTTTTTGATGCGGTAATTGTAAGTATTCATTGCCAGGATAGCCCTTTTGTTCCCGCTGTTAATAGCTTCTTCAATCTCGCGCATATCTGAGGATATGCCTGAAATGCCAAGTACTCCAGAAAATTTGTTCAATAGTGTGGATATACCCTTCGTACCCATATTTTCTTTTCCATAATGTATGAGATCACACCAGGATCAACATCACCTGAGCGTGTACCCATTATCAATCCTTCCACGGGGGGGTCATTCCCATACTTGTATCAATGGATTTCCCGTTTCTGATAGCTGTTATAGATCCTCCATTTCCAATATGGGCTGTTATTATGCGCTGCTCCTCGTATGGAACGCCAAGAAATTCGCACGCTCGTTTAGATACGTAACGGTGGCTGGTACCGTGAAAACCGTAACGACGGATACTGTATTTTCGTAAAGAGAGTAGGGGGGGATACCATACGTATAGGCATAGTCTGGCATAGTCTGGTGAAAAGCAGTATCGAAAACACTTACCTGTGGCGTGTCGGGCATCAGCTCCTGAATTGCATAGATACCTTTCAGGTTGGGCGGATTGTGGAGCGGTGCCAGTTCAATGCACTCGTTAAGCATCTCAATCACTTCGTCGGTAATGAGTACACTTGAGTTGAAACGCTCGCCACCGTGAACCACTCTGTGCCCAACGGCATTTATTTCTTTCAATGATTTGATGCATCCATATTTCTCGCTGAGTAATACCCCCCAAGTATATATTCAATTCCTGCACGATGTTCCAGTATCTCTCCTTCGAGCATTACTTTCTGTCCGTCCGGTAATGTTAGTTTGAGGAAGGATCCTTTCATCCCGATTTTTCAATACCTCCCTGTGCAACCACCTTTTTGCTTTCCATCTCAAAAAGCTTGTACTTTATTGATGAGCTTCCGCAATTTAAAACTAATATCTTCATAATGTCTGTAATTCTCCTTAATTAAATACCGTTTTATTTGTTGAAACCGGATTCCCGTTTTCATCGTATATATAAAAGCCCTTTCCTGTACGTACGCCTAGCTGATTGGAGCGGTATAGTTTCCAAAGAAGAGGGTTGGGCTTGTAATGCTTTTCGCCAAAATCGCTGAACATGGCTTCCATTAGCGTGACCAGCCGCTCTATGCCAACAATGTCCGCAATGCGGAAAATTCCGTAACGTTGCCCGTAAATGATGGTGAATGTTTCTTCAATATCTTCCATGGAGCTGATTCTCTCAAGGAGAGTCTGACAAGCTTCGTTCAGCATTGTCACTAAAAGGCGCAGGCTCACGTTCCCATTGCTTTCGTTAATGCGGTGTGGCTTGTAGTTAATGAGTTTGGCAAAGATCTCCATCTTCTGATAAACCTCTTCAGATGTGTACATCCCCCCCTTCGAAATTTCCAGTATTCGTGCGTCAGGGTGTAAGACAGGGAAGTACAGGCTTACACAGCGCTCTTTGTGATCAAGGTCGGCGGCCAGCTCGCTGATGATTACTGTGGAGCCGTTGGTTGCGATGATGGCATCGGTGTCGAGTACATCTTCCAGTTTTTTAAAATGTTTTCGTAGTGGTGTACTCCTGCGGCCGCTTTCCGAATGCCGGGTACATTCAATCACCAGGTCGCATCCGGCAAAGTCTTCATATACCAGAGTCGGTGTGATTCGGTTCATAATAATCTTTTTTTCAGAAGGTGTCAACCCCCCCAGCTGCTGATCTTATGATCCATTATTTTCCCTATCTCGTTTATCACATAATCTATCCTTTCAGGAGATTCATCAAGGAAAACCACTTCCATTCCTGCTGTTGCAGCCTTGTCGATAATTGTTCTTCCCTCCTTGCCGGCTCCAACAACCCCCCCTATCTTTGAGAATAATGGCTTATTTTGCTTTCTGCAGTGATAGTAAGCCCGTACTCTTCGATAGGTTCTATAATCATTTCATTCATATGTTTTGTAAATTTCTTTAGTTATATAATATCAGACATGCAAGAGTAAAGTCCTAGATTCATTTTAACTGATTGCTTGTCGTTTGGTTTTATATGTTGTTTTTCATTCCAATTGCCTGATTGGAAGCTATAACCACCATTTTGTAAATATCTTCCACCGAGCAGCCTCGTGAAAGGTCGTTCACCGGAGCAGCCATTCCCTGAAGTATGGGCCCTACAGCTTCTGCGTTGCCAAGCCGCTGCACCAGTTTATATCCTATATTACCTGACTCAAGTGTTGGAAATACCAACACATTGGCTTTACCTGCGATGAGGCTTCCAGGTGCTTTTGTCGAGCCAACGTCTGGGACAAGCGCAGCATCGGCTTGTAGTTCACCGTCTATAAGAAGCCGCGGGTCAGTCTCCCGGGCTATCCGTGTTGCTTCGCGTACTTTATCGATCATCTCATGTTCAGCACTTCCCCCCTGGTGGAAAAGCTAAGCATCGCTACACGTGGCTCAACTCCAGTGAGGCTCTTCATTGTCTGTGCCGATGCAACAGCAATTGAAGCCAGCTCTTCGGCAGTTGGATTTGGCACAACTGCACAATCGGCAAACAGCAGGACTCCGTTCTCTCCGTATTGCGGAGTCTGAGTAAACATGATGAAAGCACCAGAGACCACTTTCACTCCAGGGGAGGTTTTGATAATCTGCAGTGCGGGGGGCGAAGTACATCGCCGGTAGTGTTTTGTGCTCCCGCAATTTCTCCGTCGGCATCACCGTTCTTTATCATAAGGCATGCAAGGTAAAGTGGGTCTTCTACTAGCATGGCAGCCTGTCCGGGTGTCATCCCTTTCTTTTGCGCAGTTCCAGCAGCAGGTTTGCATACGACTCTTTTTGTCGTGCTTTTCGGATCTATGACAACAGCTTTGTCAATATTTTCAAGTCCGAGTTTTTTTTGCAAGTATCTGAATCTCTCCTGGGGCTCCCAGAAGAATGATTTCCGCAATACCGTCACGAATTAATTGATTGGCCGCCGTTAAAGTTCGTTCTTCGGCCCCCCCTTCAGGCAATACGATTCTTTGTTTATTCGTTTTTGCCTTTTCGATCATGCTCTCTAGTAAGTTCATTGTTTATTAATATTTGACTATTTCTTTCAACCTGATTTTCGCAATAACATTTTTCTATTAAACTCTTTTTCGTTTATCGCCTATCTGAAAGAATTCTATCGGCAATAATGCAAACTTGTTTGCAGTATGCTATTTTAATAAATAATCAGCGCTCTGCAATGTTGTGAGCAAACTTGTTTGTTTTGAATTTAGTTCAATTTTAACCTGCTGAGTCAAAATAGCGGCATGCTTCTTCTTTGTTTGAACTGAATAACGCATAAATCCCGGCAACGGTATAAATACAGGTAAATTTGCTTTCTGCACTTTGTTTGTCGAAACATTCAAGCATGTTTGTCCTCTGTTTGTATTGCTTAACTAAATAGATTAATATTTGTTTGGTTTTCAAATTATGATCAGGATATAATTTCATACAATTAAAGCTATTTATTTTCAAATACACTCATGGAACATCCGCTTGTAAGTGATTCTTATCCTCGTTTCAAAATAAAATGTAATCTCCGCAAAAGTACGAAAAAAAAGAGCAGATAAAGTGGCATTTTGTAAGGCAAAAGAGTTGCTGTTACGAGAAGTTTAGAAAATCACACCAAATATATTAAAATAGTTTAAAAACAGAATCAGCATATTGTCACTCCCCCCCAATAAGCCTGTTTCTTTCTAGTACTTTCACAACACGCCCTTTCAGCCGGATTATTTCCTCATCTTCCATCACTTTAAGTGAACGGGCTAGCGATTGTTGCTGTACACCAAAATATTCGGCCAGCTGAGTGCGCGATCGTTACCTCTTTGATATTTTCAGTAAAACAGATGTTTATGCTGCAATAACATCCACAGGATAGTTGTTTTTGGTGTCATAAATAAAGGCTGGTGTATGGATTAAATAAATGTTATCAGCAACAGTTTTATGGTCCCTGCCGACGGCTGCAGCAGTTACCGATTTTGGCATTCTCCCTTAAGGGAGCAGGGTTGGGAGAAAACCATTTTTATTGTTGAAATCCTGAGTTTTGTCGGATTATTTAATGTGATACAATTCTTTTATTGAATAGGGTCAAGAGATAATTCCCGGATCACAATTTATGGCCTGTGCAGCTCTCTCCATCTTTGTCCTGATCTCTTTAGTGCATAGGTTGCCGATGCTCCCGGCATGGGTATGATGTACTTTTAGGAGCCTGGAAGGAACCCTCCTGTACTTCTTTTCCTACCTGCTGATAGGCTTCTCTGAAAGGGACACCCTGCAATACGCGTTTGTTTACCTCTTCTACGGTGAAGAGGTATTCATACCGTGGATCGGAAAGGATATCCTCGTTAACCGAGATATGATCAAGCATAAAGCAGGTCATCTGCAGGAGCTTGTGCAGGGTTTCCAGTGCCGGGAATAGCACCTCTTTCAGCAGTTGATAGTCGCGATGATATCCGTGCGGCATATTAGTTGTCATCAATGTTATTTCATTGGGCAGGCTCTGCAGGCGATTGCTGTGTCCCCCCCGTATTAGTTCCCACACATCGGGATTCTTTTTATGAGGCATAATACTCGATCCAGTAGTAAACTCATCAGGGTATGAGATAAAACCATAGTTACCTGAAAGGTACATACAATTATCAGAGGCAAGTTTGTTAAGTGTGGAAGCAATATTCGCAATGCTTTGGGCAACTATTCGTTCTGTTTTGCCGCGCCCCATCTGGGCGGCGACCACATTGAAGCTCATGGTGGCAAAGCCCAGTTCACGGGTAGTCATTTCACGGTCCAGAGGAAAGGAACTGCCATAGCCTGCTGCCGATCCCAGAGGGTTCTGATCAGCTACCTGCCATGCTGCTGCAAGCGTATGCATGTCATCAACCAATGTCTCTGCATATGCACCGAACCATAGACCGAAAGAAGAAGGCATAGCTATTTGTGCGTGGGTATACCCCGGCAAAAGTGTATCTTTATGCTTTTCACTTAGCGATTGCAAAAGTTCAAACAGCTGAATCACCTCCTCTTTTATATGAAAAATCTCCTCTTTAAGAAAAAGCTTGATATCCACCAGTACCTGATCGTTGCGTGAACGTCCCGAGTGAATTTTTTTGCCTGTATCTCCCAGCCGTTGGGTAAGCATAGCTTCAATCTGTGAATGGATATCTTCGGCATCATCATCGAGGCGGAACTCTCCTTTATCAACCTCTGATAATATATTCTGCAGTTCATTGCGGAGAACTTTCTCCTCACCAGCTTCCAGGAGTCCAATCTTCACAAGCATTTTGATATGTGCCATCGATCCAAGGATGTCATGTTTTGCCAGGCGGAGGTCGAGCTCCCTGTCATTACCCACTGTGAAATCTTCTACTCTCTGATTGGCATCGAAGCCTTTGTTCCATATTTTTGCCATCTCCCTTTATTTTTTTATCGCTTATTTACATCAATATTGTCTGTTTCGTATAGTAGTGAATTTATCCTCCCTTTTAAAAAAAAGGTAGAAAACTGTAAATGTTACACCATTAAGTTTTCAATAAAACTGATATATCCGTTGATTCCATCTCCCAGCTCCTCGATCAAACAAACTCATCGGCCTTGTGTGATCGTTCCGATTCTCCCGGTCCCATTTTCAGGGCAGGACAGGAGATGCGCATCCAGTCCGATGTGGTTGGTGAGGTGTATGTTTCAATGCCCAGCTTATTAGCGCACTGCAGCAAAAGATGACCGGAAGGGGGGGTTGCCGAGCTCCTGTTGGTAAGGGAGCGTGCCTGAAGTACGCTTTTCACTTTCGGTTGCAATATTTCCATGATCTCCTGGTTGGTGTACATCTCTGTGGGGGGGCGTATGTCCACTACAAAGCTGCACTTGCCAGGAATTACATTGTGTTGTGTGCCCGCGCTTATTTGAGTTACGGTTAGCTTTACCTCTCCCATTGAGGGGGAAACCTTCTCGAATTTAACAGATTTCAGTTTGGTGATATCATCCAGAGCAATATACAGGGCATTTATCCCTTCATTCCGTGCGGCATGTCCGCTTATTCCCGTCGCCTCGCCATCAATAACCAGTAGTCCCCGTTCTGCAACTGCAGCCCTCATACCGGTGGGCTCTCCTATGATAGCCATATCCACCTCGTCCGAGAGCTTTTGCCAGAGTAACCGCATGCCATTGGAACCTGAATTTTCCTCTTCCGTGGAAAGGGCAAGCAGAAGGTTGAACGGTAGCGATATTTCATAAAAATGGAGAAAAGTATAAATCATTGATACAACGCTTGCACCCGCATCATTACTTCCCAGGCCGTAAATGTGAGTGATAGAGTGGGGGGGAGGGGGGTGAAAGGGTTGAATGTGTACCCGGCACCAGGGCGTACAGTATCGATATGTGAATTCAGCATTAAGGTCGGTTTCGACCTGTCATGAAAGGGCTGACGTACAACCAGATTGTTGCCGGCCCGTTCGGGTACTATCCCTTTTTCGCTGAAAAGCTTTGTCAGGAAATTGCTTCGCCGATGCTCTTCACCCGAAAAAGATTGTATCGAAACCAGCTTTCTCAACAGTTCCGTCGCATGTTGTATATAGTCACCCTGCATAATTCAGCTTGAGTTAAATTTATTACGGTTGCAATTTGTTACATTCTATTATTTTATCCCAGGAGTATTGTTCCCTTTTTTGAAAGCAGATTTTTCGCATGCAGAATAACCACTTCCAAAACGCCATCCTCTATTGCTTTGAATGAGTTGTCAAGTTTTGGTATCATGCCGTCTGCAATTATTCCCTGTCGCTTATATGCTTCGCATTCAGCTCTGTTCATAGATTTAACAAGGCTTGCCGGATCGTCCACGTCACGCAAAACTCCCTCTTTCTCGAAGCAGTAATAGAGCGTGGTGCGGTATTTTTTTTGGAGAGGGCTGTTGCTACAGTATAGGCAACAGTGTCGGCATTGGTGTTTAAGAGTGAGCCGTTCCCGTCGTGTGTGATTGCACAAAAACGGGGGGTGACGGCGCTTTCGATCAGTTGCGAAATAAATTCAGCATTGGCCTTTTCGGGATCCGGATCACCCACAAAGCCGAAGTCGATCGGTACAGGAGAACGTTTGACGGAAGGGATACTATTTCCATCAGCGCCTGACAGACCGATGGCGTTGCATCCAATCTTTTGCAGTGATGCTACAATATTCTTATTTATCCATCCTGCATAGACCATGATAACCAGCTTTAGAGTCTCTTCATCAGTAATACGGCGCCCTTGAACCATTTTCGTCTCAATGCCAAGTTGTTCTGCCATCTTTGAAGCCATCACGCCACCACCGTGTACAAGAGCTTTCCGTCCCTCCAACCGGTTGAAGTCATACAAAAACGCTTCCAGCGATTCAGGATTATCAACAATATTTCCCCCCCTATCTTAACTATTGAAAGGGGTGCTCTTTTATCTTCCGTCATATTTTGAGAATAAGTATTGATATTCAATCGCATTGCAAATTTAGTCTGCACGCATAGCTTATAGCATTCCCAGCAATATCTCTTTCAATACCACCTGTGCCGAAACCACCCTGTTGGCTGCTTCGGGAATGACAATAGACTGTGGGCTGTCTATTACCTCGTCACTTACAATCATGTTGCGGCGTACCGGCAGACAGTGCATGAAATAAGCATTGTTGGTCAGCGCCATCTTCCGGCTGTCCACAGTCCACTCACGGTTGGTGCTTAAACCCTGCCATAGTTGGGATCACGGTAAGCTGCCCAGTTTTTCGCATATATAAAGTCGGCATTCTTGTAAGCTTTCTCCTTGTCGTATTCTATTACTGCATTGCCGGTGAACTTCTCATCAAGTTCATATCCTTCGGGATGAGTAATTACAAAATCATAACCGGCAGCGTTCATCCATTCGGCGAACGAGTTGGGAACGGCCTGTGGAAGGGCACGTGGATGAGGGGCCAGGTAAGTACCACTTTTGGGCGCTCTCTCTTTTTGTACTCCTCTATCGTAATCAGGTCGGCAAAGCTCTGCAGTGGATGGCGTGTGGCTGCTTCCATACTGAAACCGGCTTTCCTGAATATTTAATAAACTGATTCAATATTATTTCGTTGTAATCATCTGCCTTGTTTTCGAAACGGGCAAACGAGCGCACTCCTATCACATCGCAGTAGGAACCCATTACAGGTATCGCTTCAAGAATATGTTCAGGCTTGTCGCCATCCATGACTACTCCTTTCCGGTCTCGAGTTCCATGCACCCTGGTTGATGTCGAGCACTATCACATTCATGCCAAGGTTCAACCCTGCCTTTGTGTGCTCAGGCGCGTGCGCAGGCTTGAGTTGAAAAGATCATCAGAAGGGTTTTATTTTGCCAAGCTCCTGGTCGGCAAAAGGACTTCCCTTTACCTGCTTTGCTTTTCGGAGCGCCACAGTAAGGTCGCCGACGTCGTGAACAGATGTAAAGTTTCTCATTTTATGAATATTTTTTTTAACTTCTGCCGTGTCTGTCCAATCCCATTTTCACGTGATTTGGAAAGTAGTGATGACATTAGTTTTTATATAAATAACTTTTTAGTTCAGTAATAAAAATATCAATCTCTGGTTTCGATATCGTCAAGGGCGGCAATAACCTCATAACGTTATTCCTGGCACCGCCTGTAAAGATATGGCTTTCGAACAGTAGCCGGTTGCGAACGTTGGAATATTGCGGCTGCATATCAACGCCCAGCATCAGCCCACGTCCACGGATCTCTTTTATACCATCAATTGCAGAAAGCTCTTTTTTTTCAGATAACTACCCATCTCTTCGGCATTTCGCACTAACGATTCCTCTTTTATTACATCCAGCACAGCTATTGCAGCTGCACAGGCAAGGTGGTTTCCTCCGAAGGTAGTTCCTAACATCCCTTTCTTTGCTTCAAACGCCGGGGGGGAGACAAGTACTCCTCCTATCGGGAATCCGTTTGCCATACCTTTTGCCATGGTGATAAGGTCGGGCCGGATACCCGATGACTGATGAGCAAAAAAAATCTCCGGTACGGCCGTAGCCTGACTGAATCTCATCGAGCACCAGCGGGGTGTTGTACCGGCTGCAGAGTTCACGCAGCCCCTTGAGAAAGAGTCCTCAGGTGTATAGATGCCAGCTACACCCTGTATCCCTTCAATAATTACAGCTGCTGCATCGCCCTTTATCAATTCTGTCTCTACCGCTTCAATATTGTTAAGCGGGACAAAAGTGACTTCATGGCCGGAATTGAACGGGGACTGAATAGCTGTGTTCTGGGTTACTGCAACTGCACCCGAGGTACGGCCGTGGAAAGCATCGTTGAAAGCTATCACGCGCTTTTACCTGTGTGAAAAGATGCCAGCTTCAGTGCATTTTCATTAGCTTCGGCACCTGAGTTGCAGAGAAATAGTGAATAGCCGGGATATCCGCATATCTCTCCCAGCTTATCAGCTAGCTCCTGCTGCAATGAGTTTTGTACGGAGTTAGAATAGAAGCCTATCTTCTCAACCTGGCTACTGATGGCTTTTACATACTTCGGGTGGGAGTGTCCGATTGAAATGACCGCATGGCCTCCGTAAAAATCGAGATACTCTGTTCCCTCATTGTCCCATACACGGCATCCTTGCGCCCGTACAGGCTCAATATCCCACAAACTATATACGTTAAATAAGTTCATTTCGTTTTATAATAATAAGAGTATGCTCCCAAAAAAAACTGAAAATCAGAAATGATTATTTATATCACATTGAATAACAGTATCATCTTTTGCCTTCTTACAATGAAAGAGACTTTCAGGAGGAGACTCATAAAATAGATATTACAATTTTGCACTAAAAAGCAAATAATTATGCTGGCATATTAAAATGCGCTTCCTTTCAACTTCAGCCCCATTGTCTCTTCCAATCCGAACATCAGGTTCATATTCTGTACCGCTTGTCCCGAAGCACCCTTAACCAGATTGTCAATTATGGAGGTGATATGGATATATCCGTTGTGAAACTCAATATGTAACAGCCCCCCCTTATTGGTATTTACAACCTCTTTGAGAGAAACCGGCACATCAGAAACGAACACAAAGGGAGATGTTTGTAAACTCTTTGTACAACCTGATTACTTCTGATTCAGTTGTTGTGCTGTTGAATTTTGTGTAAACACTGGCAAAGATGCCTCTGGCAAAATCTCCCCCCTCATGGGTACGAAGTTGATCTGTGGCAATCCTTGGCTGCCGGCGTTAATCAACGTGTTTCTGATCTCTTCCAGATGCTGGTGAGTAAAAGGTTTGTAAACAGAAATATTGCTATCCCGATAACTAAAGTGGGTTGTTTCACCTGGCCTTTTGCCAGCGCCTGTAGAGCCAGTGATGGCATGTACATGAATTTCGTCTGTTAACAGCTGCTTTGATGCTAGCGGCAATAAAGCTAGCATGATTGACGTGGCAAAACAACCTGGGTTGGCAACATTGCCTGCTTTGCGCAGTTTCTCCCTGTTCAGTTCACACAGCCCGAAAACGAACTCCCTGTCTTTAAACAGTGGCTTGTTGCGAAAATCGTTTCCAAGGTCAATAATCTTGCACCGTTTAGGTACATTGTTCATTTCCAAGAAGTTTCGCGACAATCCATGTCCCAGGCATAGAAAAATTAGATCTGGGTTGATAAAAGTATGGCTGAACACCATATCGGTTTCACCTAGCAGGTCGCGGTGGATCTCCGCAACCTGCATACCCGCCGAGGTGGTGCTTATAACCGATTCTATGTTCGCTTCAGGGTGGCGCAGCAGGATACGCAGCAGTTCACCTGCCGTATAACCAGTTCCTCCTGCAATACTTACATTAATCATTGTCGTGAATGGTATAATATATTTTTAACGGATTGGCAGTAACTTTCGTAAATCCCACTACATCCTCTCCCGAAAACGATTTGTTTGTCTCTCCGTACTCACCGAATCTTGGGCTCATAAGATCATAATCACTTGAGCAGCCTAAAACCGCGAAATGATAGGGGGGGCGCAGTTCCACCTCCACTTCACCCGAGACAAATTTCTGTGTATCGTTGAGGAATGTTTCAATATTACGCATAACCGGCTCCAGGTACTGAGCTTCATGCATCAGCTGGCCATACCAGTTGGAAAGCTGATCTTTCCAGTAGAGCTGCTGCTTGGTAAGAACATGCTTCTCGAGCAGGTGATGAGCCTTTACAATAATCAGTGGTGCCGGCGCTTCGAAGGCTACGCGCCCTTTTGTTCCAATAATGGTGTCGCCCACATGCACATCGCGACCGATACCATATTTCGAAGCTTTCTGATGCAAGGCGTGTATCAGATTTACGGGATTCATCTTCTCTCCGTTCAGAATGAGAGGCTCTCCCTTTTCAAAACCAATTGTAATTCGTTCAGTACCCCAGTCGGTAACCTGCGACGGGTAGGCCTCTTCGGGCAGTACTCCCGACGATTTAAGAGTCTCCACACCTCCTACGCTTGTTCCCCCCCATATACCCTGGTTGATTGAGTATTTAGATTTCTCCCAGGAGAAGTCGAATCCCTTCTCTTTCAGATAATCTATCTCCTGCTGGCGCGAAAGTGCCAGCTCTCTGATGGGAGCAATTATTTTTACTTCAGGTGCAAGCACTTCAAACACCAGGTCGAAACGTATCTGGTCGTTTCCGGCACCGGTACTCCCGTGTGCAACGAAATCGGCATTCAGTTTTTTTTACATGCTCCATTACTGCCATAGCCTGAAAGAATCGCTCCGAGCTTACAGACAAAGGATAAGTGTTGTTTTTTTAACACATTCCCGAATATCAGGTACCTGATGCCTTTTGCATAATAATCATCAACAGCATCAATGCATGTGTGTGATGTGGCACCCAGTGTGAGAGCACGCTCTTCAATGCGTTTCGACTCATCATCGGAGAAGCTCCGGTATTAACTATTACCGTATGTACTTCCAGCCCTTTTTCGTTAATGAGCCATGGTACACAGAACGACGTGTCCAGGCCGCCGCTGAATGCTAAAACTACTTTTTGTTTCATTTTTTTTAAACATTTTATTTGCTTTTCTTCTCTTAATAACCGGTTTCACCACTTTTTTTGCGAAGGGGGGCTCGCCTGCACCGCCGGCTGTGTCTTCGAATCGTAAAGAAGTCCGGTACAAAGGCACATTTTATAGTTGTTGCGTTGCAGGATATCGTAGTTCCTGCAACCCTGGCATCCTTTCCAAAACTCTTCATCGTCGGTTAGTTCTGAGAAAGTGACTGGTTTGAATCCCAGCTCGGTATTCATTTCATCACCGCCAGGCCGGTGGTTATACTGAATATTTTGGCGTTTGGATAAAGCCTTCGTGATAGATCGAAGATTTTACGTTTGATCCTCTTTGCCAGCCCCCCCTGATTACGGTAGTCGG